>Ga0196977_1000025_pt1 | contig 127862 bp, 112 predicted proteins | sample S3v_1013CmetaG_FD_148634 | JGI IMG/M metagenome (GOLD analysis project Ga0196977, IMG submission 148634) | Soil microbial communities from Anza Borrego desert, Southern California, United States - S3+v_10-13C | ecosystem: Environmental > Terrestrial > Soil > Desert | place: USA: California...
GCACAGGCATGCGTGTCGCGGCTCGCCGGTCCACTCGCGTGGGATCGCAGTCGGGTGTACCGCTGGAGGATCTCGGCGTCGTCCCGGATGAGCGCTATTCCATGACTCGCACCGATCTGTTGGAACAGAACCGGGATCTCATCGAGAGAGCTGCCGCGATCCTGGCCGGCGAACCCAAACAATCGCTTTCCCTGCAACGCGTTGGAACGCCTCCCATGGGCAGCGTACAAGTGACTTCCACCGGCATCGATCGAGTCGATCTGTCTGTCAATGGCCGGCCTGTGCTCTCGTCCGATATCGCGGCCGCTTCCTCTGTACTTCCGTTGCCGAATGCCATTGCTGCGGGAAGCAAGCTCACCGCGTGGGGATTCCGGAAAGGGGCACTCGTTGTCAGTGCTCGGTTGACTGTCTGATCCCAGACAAGCGCCGCGCGAAGCGCGGTGACCGACAACAGCGCTAAGTCCGGGGCAGCCACGACGTAGAACGTCGACCCGTGACCCACCTCACTCTCGACGACGATATGGCCGCCGTGCTGCGACACGCTGCGATGCGCGATTGCCAGTCCGAGGCCGGTGCCGCCGCGTTTCGACGTGGAACGGTTAGAAGATCCGTTCGCGATCGTTCGCCGCGCCGATTGCGACCGTGCCCGTGGCGGTGGTTGCGGCGCGTGCGTTCGCGACGAGATTCAGCATCATCTGCGAGAGCTGATCGGCATCGGCGCGCAGCTCGAGCGCATCCGCGACGTCCACTTCCATGTGCCGGCCGCTAAGAATGCCGGCCGCTTCGTCGGCGAACTCGCGAAACCGTGGTGCCACGTCGAATCGTTCCCTCTGCGGCTCGCCCGGATTCGTGAATCGCAGAATCTCGTCGGTGAGCCGCTGTCCGCGCCGCCACCGCGTTCAGCTCGAGCGCCGGATCGCCTTCTGCTTTGCGGCGCAACACATCCACGCTCGGCCCGAGCCCCATCAGCAGATTGTTGAACTCGGGCGCGACGGATGCCGACACGCGACCGAGCGACGCCACGCGCGCGCTCTGCTCGATCTGCTGCTCCATCTGCTTCTGCCGCGAGATGTCGCGGAACGTCGTCACAGCGCCGGCGATGCGGCCCTCGTCGTCGACCATCGGCGCGGCGGTCGATTCGACACGGATCGGCGTCGCGTCCCGGCGCCAGAACACATCGTCGTCGCTCGCGCGGATGCTCCCCCCGCCCGGCCCTCCAATCCATCGGGCGATGCGTGATGCGTTCCGCCGCCTGTCCGATCAATCGCCCGCCTCCCAGCCGAGCATCGTCGCGGCAGCGGGATTCTCGAAGTTGATGTTGCCGGCGACATCGACGCCGAGGACGCCGTTGCAGATGCGCTATCCGGGAGGCCAAGGTCGGAAAGGATCAGGTCATAGTCCTCGGAGCGAAGCTCGATGAGTGCTTCCGCGAGCGTCTTCGCGCGGCGGACCGTGAAGGTGAACTGGCGCAGCACGCTTTCGATCACGTGTCAGCAGCACGCGGGTGGGAGCGGGAATTGGGAAAACGTAACTGACATCGCTACTGCAAGGTAGGGCGTCTCTGCGTCTTCAACTTCGTCGAACTACGTAGATCGGCGGCGGTGAACACGTAGAGGACGCACGCTCGCGCGTTAAACGGGAGCACAATCATCGCGATCATGGACAACGCGATGCGGAAGAGCGGCCTCCCGCGGTTGGGAGACATCCCGTGGGGCTCGCACTTCTGCCAGTTCTTCGAGACCGTGCAGGACCACTTCGACGCGGTGGTGCCATTCCTCGGGGCGGGACGCGAGCAACAGGAGCGCTGCGTCTGGCTGACGTCCGAGCCGATTACGCCGGCGGTGGCGGCGGACGCGTTGCGGCGCATCATCCCCGACGTCGACGCGCAGATTGCCAGCGGCGCAATCGTGCTCGAGTCCGCGACCGGCTGGTTCGTCCATGACGGTGTGATCGACGCGCTGCCCAGTACGTGGGAGCGTCTGCTCACGTCGACGCTCGAGAATGGGTTCGAAGGACTTCGCATGGCCGGATGCGAAACCTGGTTGAACGACACCTACTGGAACGATTTCAGCCGCTTCGAAAATGATCTGCACCGTACGGTGAGCGGCAAGCGGATGTTGTTGCTCTGTTCGTATCCGCTGTCCTCGATGAGTGCCTCCGGCATCCTCGACGTCGCGGAGTCGCACCAGTTCGCGCTGGCCAAACGCGACGGTGACTGGGCCGTCCTCGAAACGCCGGGCTTGCGTCTGCGGCAACTCGCGGCGCGCAGCCGGCAACAGGCCGCGATCGCAGAGCTCGGACGCGTCGCGATCCGCGAACACGATCTCGACGCGATCCTGCGCGAGGCCGCCGCGCACTGCGCGGAGATTCTCGAAACGGGCCGCAGCATCGTGTGGCAACTGCGGCCTGAACGCCAAGATCTGGTGCTGCGCGCAAAGATCGGCTGGCCGGATCTTCCCATGGACGCGGTACTGCCCATCGCCGCGGGCAGCGTCGCGCACTGGGTCCTGAAGAACGACGCGCCGGTCTTCATCGGCAACATTCCGGGGGACTCGCGATTCGAGCCGTCGTGGATTCTCCGCGATTACGGCGTGCGCACGATGCTCACATCCATCGTGCGTGGCCCACGCGAGCCGTGGGGGCTGCTGAGCGTGCATTCGCTCACAGCGCGGACGTTCAGCGCAGACGACGTCGAGTTCGTACAGTCGGTCGCGAACGTCCTCGGCCTCGCGATCGACCGCAATGCACACGAAGTCGCGGAGCGGCGCGAGAAGGAAACGCTGCAGACCATCTTCGACAACCTGCCGGTGATGATCGCGTTCCACGACGAGGCCGGCCGCGTCGTGCATACCAACGCAGCGCTGGAGTGTACGTTCGGCAACGACGCGGGCACGATGCAGCGCGTGCACGACGCGCTGGGTGAAAGCGATCGCAAGTGGCGCGACCTCGCCATCGCCACACCGCGCGGCAACGTCGAAACGACATGGGCGCGATTCACTCTTTCGGACGGCTCCACGCTGAAGTTCGGACTCGACATCACGGAGCGAAAGGAAGCGGAGGAGCGGTTCCGCCAACTCGCGGAGAACATCGACGTGGCGTTCTGGATCGTGACGGCCGACCTCTCGCAACTCCTCTACGCGAACCCGGCCGCCGAACATCTCGCCGGCCGTTCGCTCGACAGCCTGCGCAGGCTGCACGGATGGCTGGAGCTAGTCCATCCCGACGACCGCGCACGCGTCTCGGACATCGTCAGCGGTCGCGCGTCGACACCACTGGATGGGTTTCGCGTCCTGCGTCCCGAGGGGACGGTCCGCTGGGCCGACGCGCGCATGACCGAAATCCGCGACAACAGCGGCACGGTGGTCCGTATCTGCGGAATCACGCATGACATCACGGAGCGAAAGCTTGCGGAAGAAGAACGCGCGCGGTTGCTGGAGACCGCGGAAGCCGCGCTCGCGAAACTGCGCGCGATCGAGAGCATTACCGACACCGCGCTGGCGAGAATGGCCCTGGACGAGTTGCTGCATGAACTGCTGGCGCGGCTGCGCACGACGATGAGCGCCGACACCACCGTCGTCCTCTTGTTCGACGAGCAGCGGACGAGCCTCACGGTCCGGGCTGTCGACGGGTTTCTCGCATCGCGCCTGGCCGGCGTGCGCGTTCCGATCACTTCACCGGTTTCGAGTCGTGTGCTCAGCGAAGGACGGTCGGTGATTCTGAATGACCTTCCGTCATCCGGTTCTCGCGAATGGCACGAGTGGGCGCGCAGCATCGGCTTCGCGCCGCGTTCGGCCATCGGCGCGCCGCTGAGCGTGGAAGGGACGGTGATTGGAGTGATCGCGGCGATTTCGCTGGTCGAGCGTTCCTTTACCGAAGACGAGCTCGATCTGCTCCGTGTCGTGGCCGATCGCGTCGCACCGGCCATCGAGCGCAGCCGCCTCATGGAAACCGTGCGCGCAAGTCACGAGCGCCTCGGCTCGTTGTCGCGCCGGCTGCTCAAGGCGCAGGAAGATGAACGGCGCCACCTCGCGATCGAGCTCCACGATCAGCTCGGACAAATCCTCACCGCCGCCAAGATCAACCTCGAGAGGACTCCGCCGCAACTCGGCGATGCCGTGGAGAGCATCGACCGCGCCATGCGCAGCGTGCGCGATCTCGCCCTCGATCTCCGTCCGGCCATGCTCGACGACCTCGGCCTCGCGGCAGCGATGCGCTGGTACGCGGACCGGTTTGCGACGCAGACCGGCGTGCAGCTCCACCTGTCGATCGGAGAGGTGAATGAGCTCGATCCCGCGATCGCCACGGCGTGTTTCCGCGTGGCGCAGGAAGCGCTCACGAACGTCGCGCGGCACGCGGCGGCGAAGAATGTGCGGCTCGAGCTGCGGCGCGGAGATGGAGGCGTCGAGCTCGCGATTCGCGACGATGGCGCGGGCTTCGACGTCGATGCCGCGTACGGTGGCGCGATGCGGGGAGCGTCGATGGGTGTGCTCGGCATGAACGAGCGCGTGTCGCTCGCCGGCGGGTCGATCGACATCCGCAGCGCGCCCGGCCAGGGGACGGAAATTCGCGCGCGTTTTCCGGTCGGAGGTGAAATGTGAAACCGGTCCGCGTGCTGCTCGCCGACGATCACACGCTCGTGCGCGCGGGCATCCGCGGCCTCGTCGACGGTCTGGCCGGATTCGAGGTGGTGGGTGAGGCGAGCGACGGTCATGAGGCACTCCGCCTCGCCGAAACGCTGCAGCCCGACGTCGTGCTGCTCGACATCGGCATGCCCGGATTGAACGGGCTGGAAACCGCCGCGCGACTGGCCAAGCTCGACGCGACCATTCGGGTCGTGATTCTGTCGATGCATATCTCCGAGGAGTACGTGTTGCAGGCGTTGCGCGCGGGAGCGGCGGGTTATCTTTTGAAAGGCTCTGCCGTCGCCGAGCTGGAGGTTGCGTTACGCGCCGTCGTGCGCGGCGAGACGTACCTGAGTCCCGCGGTGTCGAAGCGTGTCGTCGACGATTACGTGAGCCGCACCGGCGGTGCCGCCGATCCGCTCGCCGCGCTGACGCCGCGGCAGCGCGAGGTGCTGCAGCTCGTCGCGGAAGGGCACACCAGCAAGGACATCGCGCAGCGGCTCGGCGTCAGTCATCGCACGGTGGAAGCGCACCGCAATCAGTTGATGAAGCGTTTGGACGTGCACGATGTGCCCGGCCTGGTGCGCTTCGCGGTGCGCGTCGGGTTGATTGCGGGCGATCAGTGAGGGTGACCCGGCCGCCGGAGGCCTCCCGGTCATCCCTCAGTAATCGCACGTCAACGACTTCGCCACTGCCCGGCGGCGGCCGTCGGTCGCGGTCGATGCGATGCGCGCTGTCGGCGCGATCGCGCTGAGCACCGGATCCTGCAGGAAGCGGTAGTGGAACGACGAGATCGGGATCCGCAGCGAGGGCTCGAGCGATGCGGGATCGCCTTGCACGATGGAGAACAGGCGCGTCGAGTGGAAGATGCGCACGCGTGAATTCGGCAGCAGGAACGAGCGTACCTCGCCGTACGAATTCGGCTTGCCGCCCGTGGAGTCGCCGGCCAGGATCGCGCCGCCCGATTCGAGGTCGAACGCGTTCAGCATCGCCGATGAGAACGTCTTCGGTCCGATGATCGCGTAGACGCGGCCGCGCAGGTGCGGCCTCGCGCGGATGCCGTTGATGAGCGCGCGTGCGATCTCGGTATTTCCGCCGGTGTTGTCGCGCAGATCGATGACGAAGTGGTGGACCGGCTCCGTGTCGAGGATCGTGAGCAGCTCGTTCGTGGCATTCGCGAACGGCCGCGCGGGATCGTTCGCGCAGACGTTGTACTTCAGATACAGGAGCCCGGTGGCGCGTTGCCATTCGTACCAGTAATTCAACGACGCGTTGCGGCGATAGAGCGGCAGCCCCGCGACATCGGGTTGCGGCGGGAGAAGCGCTGTGGTCGCGTCGAGCTGGAGATCGAGCAGCCGCTGTCCGATCGCGAACGTGAACAGCGCCGAGTCCTTCGACGGAATGATCCCGGCGACGAACAACACCTCCGGACGCATCATGAGCTCGGGTGTTTGCGCGAGGAGCCACGCATCGTTCTCCGCCGACACGAACTCCGCAACGCGCGTGAACACCTGTTCGGCCGGGATGCCGTTGATGGCGATGAGTTGCGCGCCACATGCGACACGCGAGGTAGCGTTGGTGCGGACGACGAAGATGCCGTCCGAAAATACCTTCAGTCGCACCGGAAAGACGTTTTGCAGGACGGCACTGGTATCGACCAGCGTGTGCGCATCGTGCAGCGATGCGACGATGCGCTGCAGAGAAAGAATGATCTCGAGGTCGGACAGCTCCGCGGTCCGCGCCTTCAGATCATTCAGCGCCATCACCCACGACTCCGGCGAGGAGGAGTGAAACAGGTTCGCATGCACGCGCGGGAGCTCGGCGCGGAGGAAGTCGATGTCCGCGGCCCATTGCGCGGACACGGGCGGCGCCAGACCGAGGGAAAGGAAAACGACCGCGCGCAGCACCCGCCGTGGGATCACGACGAAGATGATACGCGCGGTCGTCAGATGATCAGAGCTTGCACTCTCCGCCCATGTACGTCCCGCCGCTATCGTCCTCGCAGCCGGCGTCGGTTTCCTTGTAGCACCACTTGTACTCGACGCTCTCGCTCAGGACATGCTGATAGGTCTGCTGCGTGGTCGGGCAGTAACGCTCTTCCACGGTGCGCCAGGTCTTCTTCGTCCACCACTTTTCCCACTTGTGGCCGATGATCTGGTACCACGGGTAAAAGCCGCAGTCTTCATACCCATCCTGATAGAGCGGCTCCTCGATTTCTTCATTCCACTGGCGCACGTACGTGCCGAACACGCACGCGTCGTAGGCGTCCTGGCATGCGTTTTCACAGCCGGGGTTCTTGCCCGGATCGCATTCCTCCTCGGGCGGCGTATACAGGCAGTCCAGGTACTCCTGATAGCACTGGCCCTGGTACGTCTCCGGACAGAAGAAGTAGTCGTCGGTGCGCACGACCCGCTTCTCGACTGGACGTTTCTCCGCGGAGACCGCGTCAGGTGAGATCTGCAGGCGCGGCAAACCTCTGGTCGTGGCGTCCAGTTCGATGATGCGATCGAGCGCGAGCGCTTCCGCCGGCCCGCCGTCGATCGAGATCAGGAAGCGGACGCCGACGCCGCGCTCGCGCAGCGCGTCGAAGCTCTGCTGGCGCGCTCCGTCGAGGAGCAGCACGAGCGCCTTGCCGTCGGAACCGGGAGGCAGCGAGTACGCCTCGATGATGGTCGGCTTGCCGTTCACCTCGACGGTGATGGCGAGCTTATGCGCGTTGGCGTCGGCCAGCGCCGTCAGCGGATAGCGGATGAAGCCTGTCGCTTCGATCGGCGGCCGTTCCGCGCGTATTTCCGGACGACGGGCTGCACGCGGCTCGAGCTGGGCGGAAACGACGAGAGGACAGACAGCAAGCAAGACGACTGCAAAACGTCTAATAATCATGGGAGTCTCCTTTGGGAAGCGACAGGATGGGGGGTAGGCGTGCGATCCCGCAAGATACAATTATGGCAGGCAGGACGTGCGGAGTTGTTCAGCCCGGCGCCTGAAGGGTTCCTCGGAGTACTCGGAGTTCCTCGGAGGGGATGAAACGGTTGGTCCGCCGAGGAAAGCCGAGGAACGCCGAGGAACGCCGAGGAACCCGAGTGAGCGACTGCGTCAGTGTCGAACCGCACGGCGCCGGCAGGGGAATCCGGCGTTTGTGGCAGGGATCGCCGCGACCGCAGTTCCATTCACCGGCCGGACCGTCACGTCGTAGCTCCCGGCAACGCACCCGGGATCGCATGAGACGACCGCTACTCCGTCATCGCCGGTGACGGCGAACGTACTGGAAAGCCGGCAGGTAGCGCCCGACGTGGGAACGCTGAGCTCGACGCGCACACTCGGCGCGATGCGATTTTCGGCGTCACGAACGCGCACGCGCACGATCGAGCCTTCGCGCACACCTTCGATCCGCGCTCCCGGCGGAGCCAATACCGCTCCGTATCGGATCGCGCGAATCCTGCGATGACCGACATCGGCGAAAAAGTAATTGCCTTCGGCGTCGATGGCCACGCCCACCGCCGTCCCGGTCGCAGCAGTCCGCGCGTTCAAAGCCGGGCCGCCATCGCCGAGCAAAGCGTTTTGCGGGTTACCTCCGGCGAGCTGCGTCGCCGTTCCGTCGCGAGCAAATCGTTCGATTCCTGAGTAGAGATACCCGCCGCGAAAGAGCAATTTCGAGATGCCGTGTTTCTCGACGAACGTGGAGATGATGCCGTCGGCGCCCACTTTGCGGATACGGCCGATTTCGGAGATGAACAGATTCCCCGCGTCGTCGAGCTCGATGCCCCACGGCGCGTTCAGGCATGCATCGAATGCACGTCCGCCATCGCCGCAGTAGCTTCCGAAGCCGTATCGCTCGAAACCGCTGACCGGCCCTCCGTTGCCGGCGATCGTCGACACGACGTTCGTTCCCGCTTCGACTCGCCGCGCGCGATTGTTGTTCGTGTCCGCGATGTAGAGATCGCCGTTGCTATCGCGCAACACATCCATCGGCTGGCAGACGCGCGCCTGCCGCATCGGCCCGCCGTCTCCTTCGAGAATGCAGGCACTCACGTCCGGATGACTGTTGCGATACAACAAGCCATCGGGCTCGATTCGAAAAAGGTCGCTGCGATTCGTGATGTCGATGGCACCCGCTGCATCGATGGAAATCCCGATCGGATACATCGATACACTCGTCGCCGGGACTCCTTCTTCACGGGAGCCGAAGAAGCCGCCTGTGCCGCCGATGGTGACGAGGTTTCCGTCGGCGCGGAGACTGCGCAACCGGAAAGAAGGCGCGTCGCCGATGAGCAGCTCGCCACGGGGAGCGAACGCGAGGTCGATGCCTTCGCCGCTGGTGTTCGCGAGGACGGTCTCGATCGCCGGCCCGTTTTCGCCGAGGAGGGCGGGACCGATGCCGGCGACGCTCTCGATCAGGCCGGTCGCGGCATTGATGCGGCGTAAGCGACCGATCGCGCCATCGACGTACAGAATGTCGTTGTTCTCGTGGACCAGGATCGGCCCGGCCGACAGCACGCTCGTCGCGGCCGCGGCACCATCGGGCACGAACGCGGCCTGTCCTGCCGTTCCCCAGGACTGCAGTACCTCGCCCTGCGCGCTGAGCTTCACGATCCGCTTGCCCGCGGCGTAATAGAGATTCCCCGCCGCGTCGAAGGTCAACCAGTTGACCTCTCCCTCGGCCGGCACATGAAACGTGTTGATGATGCCGCTGTTGCGATCGATCTTGCGGATGCGGCCATTCCCGGCATCGGCGATGTACACGTTGCCCTGCGGATCGAGCGCGAGTGCGCCGGCGTCGATCGAACGGATTCCGAAATCGAAACTCGCTTGCGTGGCCGGACCGCCGTCGCCTGAGAAACCGACGGCGCCGTTTCCGGCGAACGTCGAGATGCGACCGTCGCCGAGGTGAATGCGCCGGATGCGTACCGAGTCGCGCGGACCTCCGCTTCCGGGCTCGACGACGTACGTGAAATCGACGAAGAAGACATCCTCGTCGTCCGCGACGATCCACGTGGGACTGGCGATGCGCGCGTTCTTCGCCAGACCGCCGTCGCCCGAGAAGCCGCAGGTGCCGTCGCCCGCAACGGTCTCGATGATTCCATCCGGCCTGACGCGGCGCAGCTCGCAACGATCTCCGCCGAAATACGCGTTGCCGGCGCCGTCGAACGCGATGCCGCGCGGATAATCGACGCGCGCGTCGATGGCCAGCCCGCCGTCGCCATCCGAGCCGGCCAGGCCGTTTCCCGCGAAGATCTCAATGCTGCCGTCGGGGCGAAGCCGGTAGATGCGGTTTGCTCCGGTGTCGGCGATCAGCACATTGCCCGCGGCATCGAATGCGAGCGGGCCGGTGCCGACGTTTGCCGAGAGCGCCGGACCATGCACGCGGGTGTAGGCACCGATGCCGGCGACCGTGGTGATGAAACCGGCAGGCAAGTCGCGCAGCGCCGGCGGAACGTAAAGATATTCGCCGTACGCCACAGCATTTGCGCTGCGCAACGCGAGTGCGGCGAAGCCGTTGTCGTGCGCAGGCATCCGCAGGCGGATCTCGGTATCGGTGCGAGACTCATGAGCGACCGGCTGCCGATCGATGGTGACGCTTGCCGCGCCGAGATTCTCGCCGCGGATCGTGATCACGTTGCCGCCGGCGATGGGTCCTCTCGACGGCGTGACGCTCTCGATCCGCGGTTCCTGCGCGAAGCCCGCGACGCAGAGGCAGACAGCGAGGACGGAGGTGCGAACGTGCGAGATCATAGGTCGAGCCGTTACGGAATCCGTGTCGCTTCCTGATCGACGCCGCCCTGATGCAGGATGATCTTCGGCGCCGGGCCGGGACCCTCGAGGACGAACGTGACCTGTGCGTCGACGTCCTTCAGAAAGAAATCGCGTTGTGTTTCGGCGAAGAGCTCGAACTTCGGCTGCGCGGTGGCTTGCACGAAGAGGTGGTTGCCGTCGCGGGTGATGTCGAGGATGAACGTCGGTGCGAGCTGGTAGCGGCCGACGTACAACGGAATCAGCGCCGGATCGATGGCGATCTCTGTGCGCTGCTTCGGCGCGAGAGCCACACGTTTCGCCGGCATGTCAGCCCCGTTTTGATGTAGCACGAGCGCGTCCGTCTCGAACGTCACCTGTGCATCGACCACCTTGAGGAAGAACTCGGTCTCACTCGATGCAAACAGCGCGAACTTCGGCTGTCCCGTCGCCTGCATGTGAAGCTGTTTCCCGTCGCGCGTGACCGTGAGCGTGAAGTTCGGCGCGAGCTGATACACGCCGACGTAGCTCTCGAGCACTTTCTCATCAACCGCAATTTCTTCCCGCTCTTTCGGCGCCTCGAGCAGCCGCAGCGAGGGATCGAGGAGATGGCGTCCGATGTCGTCGACGCCTTCGCCCGTGAACATGTTCGCGAGCACGACCACGCCGGTACGCGTCTTCGGGTCGAAGCCCATCCACGCGCGATAGCCGCCCGTGCCGCCGTTGTGCCACACGATCTCGCCGCCGCTCGGCGTTTTCGTAATGTGCCAGCCGAGACCGATCTCGGTTCCCGCTGGTGCCGCCGGCTGCCGCGAGGCGAGCAGCGACGTCATCGCCGGCGTCAGCGGAGAAGTCGTGTAACGCATCGTGGCGCCGAGCAAGGTGAGGAGATCGTTGACCGTGGAGCGCAATCCTCCCGCGCCTGCAAGCGCCGCGAGATCCCAGTTGTTCGTTCGCACGCGCTGCATCGTGTGTCCCGGCGCGAGGCGTTTCTTCAGCGCGTCGGTCAGCGTGATGGCCGTGCTCTTCATCGCCAGCGGCGTGGCGATGCGCTTGCGCACGAGCGCCTCGTAGTCGACTCCCGCGCGTCGCGCGATTACGTGGCCGAGCAGGCCCGCGCCGAGGTTGGAGTATTCGTAGGTGGCGCCGGCGTCGCGGGGGAGCTCGTAGGTCGAGAGAAACTCGTAGAGCTGCTTTTCCGTGTAGTCGGCGTACGGATTGTTCGCGTCTTTCGGCGCCATGTTCGCCGGCAGGCGAGGCAGTCCCGACGTGTGCGTGGCGAGATCGCGCAGCGTGATCGCGCGTCCGCGCTCCGGCACCTTCACGTCCTGCGGCAGGTACTTCGAGATCGGATCGTCGAGCTTCACCTCGCCGCGTTGCACGGCGTCCGCGAGCAGCAGCGCCGTAAACACTTTCGTGGTGGACCCGATCTCGAACAACGTGTCGCCGTTCGGCACGCGCTTGTCGTCCGTTGACAGAGTGCCGTGCGCGACGACGCGGCGCCCCGAGGGCTCGATGACGCCGACCACGATCGCTACGCCCTGCTTCCGCGCGTCGATGCGATCGGCCAGGATCTTTTTGATGGCGGCGTCGCTGGCGACGTCCGCGGCCGCATTCAGCGCGAGGAGGAGCGAGAGGGCGAGTGTGAGTCGGGAGCGCACACGGGGATGTTACGCCTCGGAGCGGTTCCTCGGGTTCCTCGGAGTTCCTCGGGGTTCCTCGGATGGAAGAGGCGCTGGGTTACTCCTCCGAGGAACCCGAGGAACCCGAGGAACTCCGAGGAACCGGCTCCCCGTGCAGGATCGCCGCCCCGTACTGCGTCTTCTTGCCCGCTTCCAGACGCACGCGCGTGAGATCGACGCGGCCGGGCTCGAGGAGGACCACCACGCTCGAGCCCATGTGGAACGTGCCCATGCGATCGCCCGCGGCGATCGGAATCGCCGGCGAGTAATCGCGCGCCGCCGTGCGATTTGCCTCGGCACTATTCGAGATGAAGCTGTCGTACGTGACCGAGATCTTGCCGACGTTTGTCGCGCCGATCATCACCGCTGCGACGCGGCCGAGGTCACTGTCGATGTAGGTGACGACGCGTTCGTTGATCGAGAACAGCTCGTCGACGTTCGCGAGCGACCAGTCGTTGACCGGCCACAGCTTGCCGGGGATGTGCACGCTGCGCACGATGCCGCCGCCGGCGGGGGCATGGACGTGGTGATAGTCCTGCGGCGAGAGATAGAAGTTGAAGAACGTGCCGTTCTCGTAGCGCTGCGCGTTCGATTCATCGGAGAGGAAGCGCGCCAGCGTGTACGTTTTTCCTTTGACCTGTTCGATGCGGCCGTCCTCGATCGTGCCGAAGTTGCGCAGCACGCCGTCGACGGGGCTGACGAAATCGCCTTCGATCGGCCGCAGTCCTTCGGCGAGATCGCGAATGAAGAAGTGGCCGATGGATGGATATTCGTGCAGCGGCTTGCCGGCTGCGTCGACGTCGATCTGATAGGTCGACGCGAACCAGTGCACGAGCCGCCGCGCGATCGGCCGCGGCAATCGCGCGTGCACGAGCCGGCCGATGGTGCGGCTCAGGTGATTCTTCGGAACGTAACGAAGGTAACGATACAAACGAGCAGCCTCCGCGCAAACAGTGAGCCAATCACGAGCGACCGGCCGCCGAGGCGCCCGGTTACGGCGTCGTGTTGATGGAGTTCCCGAACTCGTGGAGCGAGCAGTGATACGTGTACGTCCCTGGGCCGGGCGGCACGGCGAAGATGAGGATGCCGTTGGAGATGTTGTTGTTCGTGACGCTGCCTTCCGGTGCGTCCAGAATCTCGAACGGATGCGCGCTCGACGTGGTGATGCGGAAGCGATACGTGCGTCCGCGTTGCAGTGTGAGCACGGGGTTGTTCCCGGGGACGCCGCTGAACTGGTAGAAGAAGCCGGGCGAGGTGACGGTGAAGTCGACCGCGTTCGACGCCTGCACGGCGATCGTGACGGTGGCGGTCGTGGTCCCGCCGGCGTTGCCGATGGTGTACGTGAACGTGTCGTTGCCGGTGAAGCTGTCGTTCGGATCGTAGCGGAAGCTGCCGTCGGCGTTGATGCGCACGACACCGCTTGCGGAGGTAGGCGTGTTCGCGCCGATGTTGGTCTGCTCGTCACCGCTCGACGCGCCGTAGGCAATGAGCGTCCCGCCGTTGAGCGTGTCGTTGCCTAGGACGCCGGGCGCTTCGATGTCGAGGACGGAGCCTTGCAGCGTCGCGTATTGATCGGGAACCGCGATCGGCGCCGGCGGCAGCACGCTGATGCTGACCTGCGCGTTCGAACTGCCGCCGCTGTTCGTGATGACGTAGCGGAACGAGTCGCTGCCGGTGAAGCCGTTCGGCGGCGTGTATGTGAAGCCGCCGGCGGTATTCACGGCCGCCGAGCCGCCTTGCGAAGTCGGCGTCGATGTGCCGATCGTGGTCTGCTCGGTGCCGTTCACGCCGTAGCTGGCGATCGCGGCCTGATTGCGCGTGTCGTTCGTCAGCAGGCCGGGAGGCTCGATGATCACCGGCGTGTCCTGCGACGCCGCGTACGTGTCGTTCACGGCCTGCGGTGGCAGATCGATGATGTTGAGGGTGACGGTGGCGGTGTTCGTCTCGACGGTGCCGTTCGACGCCTTGTACGTGAATGAGTCGGTCGTCGCGGCGCTGCCGTCGTTCACGTAAGAGAAGCTGCCGTTTGCATTGAATGTGAGCATGCCGTGCGCGGGCGTGCTGACCAGGATCGCGGTGAGCGGCTTCGACTGCGGATCGGTGTCGTTCTTCAGCACGCCCGCGGAATCGAGGATCTGCAGTGTCGCGCCGCGTGCGACCTGATACGTGTCGGGCCTCGCCTGCGGACCGACGGCGGTGGTCTTGCGCACGGCGCGGCGGCGGCCCTGCGCCGCTTCCGGCGCAGGTTTCTTTTTCTCGACGGTGCGCTCGCGTTCGCGCTCGCGCGGATTTTCGCCGGACCGTGACGACACTCCGATTCCCAACGTCAGGGCGAGACAGAGGAGCGTGGCGGCGCGGCGCATTGTGCGCAAAAGCTTACTCCTGTCCCGGTGCGGCGGCGATCTCCACGGCGATTCCGTTCAACGCGGCGTTGCCCGAAACCGCGTCGATCGCGCGTGTGCCGGGGAGATCGTTGTAACTGGCGTGGCGGAAGCCGTGGGGGAGACAGACCACGCCGCGCATCATGCTGTCGGTGGCCTGTACCGCGATGCGCACGGCGCCGGCAGTCGCTTTGACGTCGACGAGTTGACCGTCGCTGAGGCCGAGCGACGCGAGGTCCTCGGGATGCATCATCAGTTGATCGCGCGCTTTTCCTTTCGCCAGGCGATGCGAGTGATGCATCCACGAATTGTTGCTGCGCAGATGACGGCGTCCGATCAAACGGAACGGTTGCGGCGCGTTCGAGGTCTCGGCGATAAATCGCTTCACATCTTCGAGCAGCACCGCCGGCGCGCAATCGATCCTGCCGTCTTCCGTTTCGAGGCGTTCGTACAGCGATGGTTTCAGCGCGCCGAGATCGATTCCGTGCTCCGCCTCCAGCAGCGTTTCGAAGGTGATGCCGTGCGTGCCGCGACTGAGGCGATGTGCGATCGCGGTTGCGGTCGACGCGATCGGCGTGTGCTCACGACCGAGCTTTACCGCGAGGCGGCTGGCGAGCTCGCGGAAGATTTCCCAGTCGTAACGTGCGTCTTCCTCGCGCGGCCAGATGGCGGCGTTGTAGCGTGCGACGTTGCGGATCGCGAGCGCGTTGAAGACGAGGTCGTAGTGATCGTGCTCGAGGCTCGACGCCGGCGGCAGGATCAGGTCGGCGTGACGGGTGGTCTCGTTGAGATAGATGTCGATCGACAACATGAACTCGAGCGAAGCGAGCGCCGCGTCGAGCTTGCGGCCGTCCGGCGTCGACAGCACCGGATTGCCGCAGATGGTGATGAGCCCGCGGATCTGTCCTTCGCCCGGCGTGAGGATCTCTTCCGACAGCGCGGCCACCGGCAGCTCGCCGCCCGATTCGGGCAGGCCGCTGACGCGCGACTTCCATTTCGCGTAATGGCCGGGGCGCGTGCCGCGGCCGGTGATCGGGATCAGCGGGTTCGTGAGCAGCGCGCCGCCTTCGCGATCGAGATTGCCGGTGACGATGTTCACGAGCTGGATCAACCACGAGTTGAGCGTGCCGAACGCCTGCAGCGTCGCGCCGACGCGGCCGTAGCAGACGGCGCTTTTCGCAGCGGCGAATTCGCGCGCGATGCGACGGATGGTCTCCGCGTCGATGCCGGTGATCGGCGCGGCGATTTCCGGCGTGACGTGCGCGATCGCGGCCAGTGCGTCATCGAGCCCCTTATGGAGTGCGGTGGCCGAGCCGCCGCTTTCCACCACCACGTTGATCAGCGCCATCAGCAGCGCGGCATCCGTCGCCGGCTTGATGAAGTGATGTTCGCTCGCGATCGCGGCGGTCTCCGTGCGTCGCGGATCGATCACCACCACTTTGCCGCCGCGATCGCGAATGTCCGCGAGTCGTCGCGCAACGTCGGGCGCGGTCATCAAACTGCCATTCGAGACGATGGGGTTGCCGCCGAGAATCAGAAAGTAGTCGGTGCGGTCGATGTCGGGGATGGGGATCAGGAACTGGTGCCCGTACATCAGCAGCGACGCCAGTTGTTGCGGCAGTTGATCGACCGACGTCGCGCTGTACGCATTGCGCGTTTTCAGCACGCGCGCGAGTTGCGGCGCGCTGATCGCGGTGCCGATGTTGTGCACCGTCGGATTGCCCGCGTAGAAGCCGACCGCGTCGTTGCCGTGCTGCTGTTGGATGCTGGCCAGCTTCTCGGCCGCGAGCTCGAACGCGTCGTCCCACTCGATCGCGCGCCACTGGCCGTCCACGTTGTGCATCGGACGGCGCAGGCGATTCGGATCGTCGTGAATGTCCTGCAGCGCGACGCCCTTCGGGCAGATGTGCCCGCGGCTGAACGGATCCTGCGCATCGCCGCGGATCGAGACGATCTTCGGCCCGTCGACCTTGATCTCGAGGCCGCAGATGGCCTCGCACAGGTTGCACGCGCGATAGACGGTGCGCATCGGCGCCACTATACGCGGCGGTCAGGCCCGTTATCGGTTTCGCGACGCTCGCGCGTCGGGGTTGTCTGTGACGCCTCGCGCGAATGACGGTCGAACGAGAGCGCACAGAGAACCCCGGCGGCGAAGGGCCGCGGGACGGACAACCGGCTAACCCGCCGCCGCGCCTCAGACCGCGGTTGCGCACGCTCCGGCACCGGTCGCGACAGACGACACGCAGCACGACGCGGACGACTTCGTCTCGGGCAGGTTGTCCTCGAGCACCACGAACACTTCCCACTCGTTGCCATCGGGATCGTGGACCCAGGTCTTGTCCTGCTTGGCGTAGCAGCAGTCGGTCTGCATCTCGTCGCGCGTGACGAGGCCGGCGTCCGCCCAGCGCTGGCGCGTGGCGAAGACGTCGTCGGTCGAGGCGACCTGGATGCCGAGATGCGAGAGGGCACCGGGAGCGGCCAGGTCAGGGACTTCGTTGAGCGCGAGGTTCACCGGCGGATTCTGCACGTCGAACTTCGCATAGCCGGTGCGGACTTTCGAAGGCTCGATGCCGAGCATGCGGCGGTAGAAATCGACGCTCTTCTCGATGTTGCGGACATTGACCGACACGTGGACCTTGAGTGCTTCGACCATGATCATCTCCCTTGACATTCGTTAAAGCGAATGTGATGGAGTGCAAGATAGGGCCGACGGTCACATTTGTCAATGCGAATGTGACATGAGGCAGTACCTCGGGTTCCTCGGAGTTCCTCGGAGAGGATCGATGGGCGCAGCTCGAAAGGCACGCGCGGCGCGGTTGTTCCCGCGCCGAAAGGAAAGTCCCGGATCACCATCCGGATTGACGACGACGTCCTGAACTGGTTTCGCGCGCAGGTCGATGCGGCCGGTGGTGGCAACTACCAGACCATGATCCGCGAAGAGTTGCGCCGGCGCGGCGCGCCGTAAGCCGTCTACGCCCGTAACGCGTTTGCCTCGGACTCCGACAGCTCGTGGCCGCCGTGGATCTCGTCCGAGGGGTCGGGGAGGTAGACGCGGGAGAGATAGTCGAGGGCGAGTGCGAGGCCCTGGCGGTTGCGCATCGTCGCGAGCAGCGGCAGCGCCAGCGCCACTGTGAATGCCGCGGCGGCCATCCAGTTCGTCGCGCGGAATCCGAAATAGATCATGGCGATGCCGAACAGGATCGGGATGCGATCGAGGATCAGCATGAACACCCAGATGTCGCCGTAGTTGCGCTGGAACAGCAGCCGGCACGACGAGCAACGCTCGTGCGTCACGATCCAGCGCCGGAACAGCGGCCCCTGGCCGCAGCGCGGGCACTTGCCGCGCAGCCCGCGGCCGAGCACGGTACGGATGCGATCACGCTTCATCATCGACACAACACAACGGCTTCGTCAGCGCCGTGATTTCAAAGGAATCACGAACTTTTCCGCCGTGTGCGTGTCGGAGAAGCGCACCACTTTCACATCGACGAGCCCGGCCGCTTTGCCGGCCGCCATCGAGTCCGCTTCGGTGATCGTCTTCACGCCTTTCGGGCGAATGATCCACAGCGAGCCGTTCGGCGCGAGCGAGTCCTTCAGCGTCGGCAGCCGATCGAGGTCGGCGCGCGTGCCCGCGCCGTAGACGATGGCGTCGCTGTTCTTCTTCGCGCGTCCGCGACTGACCGTGGCACCGGCCGCTTCCGCGTCGGCGATGAATGCATCGTCGTCGAGCTGCACGACCGAAACGACGTGTCCCGGCTTGATGCCCATCTTCTGAATCACGCTCTTTGGATTGAGGATTTTCTCGACCCATTTCGCTGCTTCGGCGCCGAGCTCGAGCGCCGCGCTGCCGCCATCGAAGGTCACGTGCAACTTCGCATCACGCGCTTCGACGGCCGAGATCTTCGCGAACGGAATCACGAGCCGCCGCTCGCCGCGGAAGATCAGCTCTGCCGTCTCGAGGAGCGCTTCGCCGTCGTACGTTCGACCGTCGAAGTGCAGTTGCGTATGCGCGCTTTTACCCATCTCACGGAAGCATGTTCTTCAGACAGAAGATCGAGCCGCCGGACTTCTGGAACTCGCGCGTCGGCAATTCGAGCACGGTCAATCCGCGCGCTTCGGCGAGGCGTTTCGTCTCCGGATTCCCGGCCGGAAGCAGCAGCGTCTTCCCATCCGGACAATGGCCGTTGAGCGCGAAGCCTTCCACCGCTTCATCTTCCGGCACCTCGATGAGGTTCGCGAAGCCCGCTTTCAAGCGCGCCCACGATTCCTCGTCGAACGCGGCGTGATACGAGAACGCGGTGTGCTCGTCGATCGGCATCAGCGCGACGTCGAGGTGGTACATGTGCTCGTGCACCAGCGACAGCGGGATCACGCGCGCGCCGGTGATGTCCGCCACTTCCTCCCACGCCGATTCATCCGTGCGGAATCCGTGGCCGCCCCAGATCAGGTTCTTTCCGGGATGCCAGATCGCGTCGCCGGTGCCTTCGAGCGGCAGCACCGTGCGCAGCGGATGCATCGAGCAGAGGTCGCGCAACGAGTCGGCGAGATACGCCACTTCACCCTGCCGCTCCACCTTGGCCATGTGCGACAGCACCAACGCCGGTTTTCCATCCGCGTCGAGATAGGGCAGGAGCTGATTCGCCGCGAAGACGATGTCGGGAAAATCGTCGTGGCCGTGCACGACCGTCACCGGAAAGCCAAGCGATTCATACGTGGCCTTGATGGCGGTCCATTCGCCCATCGCCCGAATCGGATCGACGGCGCCGATCATCCCTTCCATGTGCGGGTTGATGACGTGGCGCACCTGAAAGTGCGAAGGATCGACCATCAGCACGCGCCGGAACTCCGCGCGCGGCGCAGCCTCGGCGATGAACGTCTGCACGGAAGCTGGATCGGCGAGTGCCGAGGCCGTGTACATCATGGGGTGGCGATTCTCGCATACGCTATGGAGCGCGGCGGCAAAGTCGCCGTTTTCCAAGACGGCAGCCGCAGCTGCCGCCCTTGATCATGACCATCGACGAAACCCTGGATTGCGGCGGCAGCGCCGCCGCTTTGAAAGCGGTGGCTCCGCCACCGCACTCCAAATCGTCCCTGCGCGTGGTGCAACTCGGCGCCATCGCCGTGATCGTGGTCGTGGCCACGCTGCACGTCTTCGAGCTCGATCGCTTCTTCGTGCCGAAGGAGCTCGTGCTGCACCTCACCGCGGCGATCGCGGGCTTGTTCGCGGCGCGCGCGATCGCGCGCGGTGCCTGGACGCGCGTCGATCTGTTGCTCGTCACGTATCTACTGCTCAGCATCGTCGCGGCGGTGTTCGCGACCAATCCGTGGCTGGCGATGCGCGCCGTGGCCATCAGCGTGTCGAGTGTGCTGATTTTCCGCGTCGCGCGTGCGTTTCACGATTCCGGCATGGCGCGACCGCTGCTCAACACGCTCGCATTCGCGGTGGTACTCGCGTCGATCACCTCGCTGCTGCAGACGTACGGCATCGAGCTGCTGATCTTCTCGGAAAACCGCGCGCCCGGCGGCACGCTCGGCAACCGCAATTTCATCGCGCATGTCGCGGCATTCGGTTTGCCGCTCGTCTTGCTCGCGACGCTGCGCACCCGGACGACCACCGCCTTTCTCGCGGGCGCGATCGGGCTGGTGGTCTCCACCGCCTCACTCGTGTTGACGCGCTCGCGCGCGGCATGGCTCGCATTCGCGGCGGTGCTGATCGTGTTCTTCATCGCCATGTTGTTCTGCGGTCCGCTCCGGCGCGATCGCAAGACGTGGCGCCGTCTGGCGGTGATCGTCATTCTCACCGGAGGAGGCGTGGCCGCGGCGCTGCTCATCCCGAACACCCTCCGCTGGCGCAGCGACAATCCGTATCTCGAGACCGTCACGCGCGTCGTCGATTACGAAGAGGGGAGCGGCCGCGGACGCCTCGTGCAATACGAGCACTCGCTTCGCATGGCCCTTCGCAATCCGCTCCTCGGCGTCGGCCCCGGCAATTGGTCCGTCGAATATCCCGATCACGCCGCGCGCCACGACCCATCTCTCAGCGACAACGACGGTGGCACGACCACGAATCCATGGCCGAGCAGTGACTGGGTCGCAATCGTCGCCGAACGCGGATTCGTCGCAGCGGCGATTCTCGTTCTCGCATTCGTCACCATCTTCATCGCCGGCGTGCGACAACTCGCCGGCGCGCTGACCGCCGAGGATGGATTGCTCGCGGCGGCGCTGCTCGGCACGATCGCCGGCGCCGGTGTCGTCGGTCTGTTCGACGCGGTGTTGCTGCTCGCGGTGCCGGCGCTGCTCGTCTGGCCGCCGCTCGGCGCGTTGTACGCGCCGCCTGCGAATGCCATCGCAGGAACGTCGCGCATCGTCGTCGCCGCGTTGATCATCCTCGCGCTCCTCGGCACGGCGCGCAGTGCGATGCAACTGACGGCGATGCAGATCTACGCGACGCGCGGCGATCGCGCGTCACTCACTCGCGCCGCGCAAATCGATCCGGGCAACTACCGCGTGCGACTGCGCCTCGCGCGGATGGGCAAACGGCAGCAGCGATGCGAGCACGCGCTCGCGGCGCGCGCGCTGTTCCCGAATGCGGAAGCCGCACGCGCGGCGAGCCGCGGCTGTCAGGACTGATTCTTGAAATCGGCCGATTGCATGAGACGGATGAGACTCGCGGCAGTTCTCGCGGTCGCTCTGATGGCGATCGCTTTCACGATTTCGTGTGCCGATTCTGTGTCGGCACAAGGCGCCATGCGCTCGCCGACACCGCGCACCGGCGCGGCGCCGGGGCGGGTCACGGATGTGGCCGCGGGGCTCGAGCATCCGTGGGGTCTGGCATTCCTGCCTGACGGCCGGATGCTGGTCACGGAACGGCCGGGTCGGCTTCGCATCGTGGCGCGCGATGGCAAGTTGTCCGCGCCGCTGGCCGGTTTGCCGTCGAACATTCATGCGCGCGGGCAGGGCGGCCTGCTCGACGTAGCGCTCGATCCTGGCTACGCAAGGAATCAGATCATCTACTTGTCTTATGCCGAAAACGATGCAGAGGGAAATGCGGGGACGGCGGTAGCGCGCGGCAAGCTTGGCGAGCGGGGACTGACCGACGTGCGTGTGATTTATCGCCAGCAGCCGAAAGTACGCGGCGGCGGCCATTACGGCTCGCGCATCGTTTTCCGCCGCGACGGCACGATGTTCATCACACAAGGCGACCGCATGCTGTATCGGGAACAGGCGCAGAACCTCACGTCGGGACTGGGAAAAGTCGTGCGCATCAACACGGATGGCTCGATCCCCAAAGACAACCCGTTCGTCGGACGCAAAGACGCGCGGCCTGAGATCTGGTCGTACGGCCATCGCAATGCGCAATCGGGCGCGTTGCATCCGGAGACGGGCGAATTGTGGACCGTGGAGCATGGCGCGCGCGGTGGCGACGAGCTGAATCGCCCCGAGGCCGGTAAGAACTATGGCTGGCCCGTCATTACATACGGCGTCGATTATTCGGGCGAAAAAATCGGCACCGGCACCGCCAAGGCTGGGATGGAGCAGCCGGTCTATTACTGGGATCCGGTCATCGCGCCGTCCGGAATGCTGTTCTATACCGGCGATGCCTATCCAGGCTGGAAGGGAAGCATTTTCATCGGCTCACTGACGCCCGGCGCGCTGGTGCGTCTGCAGATGCAGAACAATCGCGTCGTGCGCGAGGAGCGCTATCTCGACATCGACGAGCGCATTCGCGACGTCGCACAAGGACCGGACGGCCTGATCTACGTGATCACCGACGACGCACGCGGACGAATTCTGCGACTGGAGAAGCCGGCGCGTTAACCGTGCAACCTGGAGCGTCGCTGCAGTTGGCGGAGGGGCGGCTAAGCGCGGTCGATTCGACACGCGAAGCAGCCATAAGTCGGAAATCGCACGTGCAGGAAGGCGGTAACTTCGTCCGCGAAAAATCTCGCGATCGTTTCCTCGGCTGTTGCTGGAGTGGCGAACCTCGCGTCGCGGATTTCTTCGTCCTTTGAATACGCGCGAATGACGAACTGCTCGCGCAGATAAGGCTCCGCTCCGGCGGTGGGCAACACGTTGCGCGGCACCGGTTCGTCCTGCGGCTCGGCAAAGAGGAAGACCGGACCATACTCCTTATACGGCCCGCTCCTGCTGAACGGCGTGAAACTCGCGAGGATCAGATCTTCGCCCGGCCGCGCGCGGCGCAAGGCGTCGCGGCACGGTTCACCACCTTCCGCGCGCAGGCGGCGCACCGGTTGGCCGAGGGCGTCGAATCCGTCGGAGCGGACGCGGTCGAGAAAGTCAGCAGGGAGCGCCGGAATCGCGATCGTCATGTCCGTGGAAACACGGTCATGCGCGCGTCCGTTCGCGACAAAAATCACTTTCCGTCCAATACGGAACGGAAGCGCCGGTATAAAAACGGCCACCCTTATGGCATGGCCGTTCCAACGAAGATCACTGAAGAGCTCATGGCGGCGCCCGTCGCTGCGTTCATTCGCGACCTCGGCCTCGCCGTCGCCGACGCCAACGCGGCGCTGGCAAAAAACAACGCCACCGCGGATCTGATGTACACCATCAGTTCCGCCGAGATCGAGGTCAACGTCGCCATCTCGATGGAGCAGAGCAGCAACACCAGCGTCGACTTCGGACTGAAGCTCACCGCCTTCCCGATCAACGCCGCCTACAAGAGCACGTTCGGCTTCAAGGAAGAGGCCTCCAGCAAGATCAAGATCTCCCTGGAAGCGAAACCGCGGCCGGCGGGAGGAAAAGCGTGATGCGGGCGGACGTCGCGCCGACGCTCCACGAAGTCCTGATCGCGTTTCAAAAGAGCCTTTCGCGTGCGCGCGAAAAGACGCAGGAGGTCGCGGAGACCGAAGGCGCGTACAAACACGGCGACAAGACGCTGTTCGCGATCGATGCACTGGACGTCGAGCTTTGTGTCTCCGTGGCAGTCACGCGCAAGGACGAGACGACGGAAGCGGACATCGTGCGGCTCGACTTCCAATCCACGCCCGCGGAGCGCTCCAAGATCCGGTTCCGCGTGGCAGCACAGGCGTTGGAAGTCACGCCCTAGTGTTCCGTCCGCGAATTGGATGCGATGTCGCTGGTGGAGCTTGCGCTGCGAGATCAAGGAGGAGGCGATGCAGGACATCGGCGACGACGAGCAAAGCAGAGATTGCAGCGCAACCTCCACCAGCCCGAAGGGTTGCGGCCCGGACGGCCTGCTCGCTGTGTCGCGCCTCCTCGCCGATGTCCCGCATCGCCTGCGTCGGCGCTTCGTGCGATCAGACCGTCGGAACCGCAACGACATTGCATCCAATTCGCGGACGGAACACTAGTCGGGGAGGAACATGTCGAACATGACCGAAACGGCGTTTGAGATCGGCGAGCTGCTCGACGGCATCACCGCGGCATTCGCCGACGCCGCCGCCGGACTGCGTGACGATTTCAGCGAAGGTGGTCCCTATGCCGATTCGCCATTCGTCTATCACATGCCGCGGATGTCGTGCGAGATCCGCCTGAGCTTCTCGTACAGCAAAGGGAAGGTCAAAGGGATGTTCTCGCGCGCCACGAGCAACGAGGAGCAGGAGCTCGTCAGCACGATCACCATCGACGTCGTCGCTGCACCGAAAGCCATCGCCAAGGAAAAGGGGCCAGTGCCATGAGTGCCAATCCGCAATCGCAGTTGAACGACATCATTTCAAAAAAGCCGAAGCCGGCGCGGCCGCGCTGACGAGCAACGCGAACATCGTAAATTTTCAGGACTGGCTGTTGTTCGGTACGGCCAGGTGATCAGCGAAGCATCGGCCGGCACGAACGCGCAGGCAGGGTGGACGTTGAATCTCGCCACCGACACGAGTCTCTACAACATCGGCGCTCTCGGCAATCAGGTGCAGGCGTGGGCCTTCGCGCAGGGCGTCATGAACGGGCAACTCCGGAGCCAGTACTCGACGACGCAGAATTACACAGTGAGCCCATAATTACTACGGCAGCAGTTGCGGAGCTCCCACGGCGGCGAGCCAGGGACCCACCACTGCACCGACCTCACTCAATGTGCCTGTCACTGAACGGCCGAGGCCCTGTGCTTCGCGCCATTTGGCGAAATCGAAGTTCGGATTCGATACGGCGGCGTCCTCCGCCAGACGAGACGCCCACTGATCGTGAGTCAAGAGCACTGGTGCATACATCATGATCAGGACGGCCGAATAAATCGCGCCAGATGCCACTGCGCCGGTATAGGCCAGATCGTGCAACCCGTCACGACTCGATTTGGTGGTTTCCGCGAACACGCTGGCGGGCCAGTCATTGAGGAAATAGATCTGCACGACGCCGATGATGAGCAGCGACGCCGCTGAGTAAAGCGACAGCTTCGACACAGCGATCCGGCGCCGCAGATTCCTGGCGCTCATCTCTTCGCGCTGGCCGCGGCTGATGAGCGCGCCGCTGGTAGCGACGAGAAGGATGATCACCGCCGCTGTGATCGCGTTGCCGACCTTTGTCACTTCATAAATCGGTACGCCAGCTCCCACCACGATCGAAAGTGGCGCCTGACTGCTGGCGTACGACGTCTCCCGAATGGAAAACCCGAGCGCCGCTGCGAGCACGGCCAGGCCGAATGTTGCCCAGCGAAATCGTTCCTCCATGTATCGCTTCAGGATCATTCGCGAAACGACCAGGTTCCAGGCGGCTGCGACCATGTAGACGACGAAGCACGTGCCCCACGATGCGGCGGCCCGGTGAGCCCTTGCGGCTTCTTGCGAGGCGGAATGCACAGGCACGGACGTGAATGGCTGCACCAGGATCGCCAGATAGATCGCCCAGAGGACCGGGACCGCCACGAGTCCGGCGATCAGCGCTGTCGGCATGTCCAGCGATCGCTTCTGGAGATTCACAAAGGGATGGTACCTTCGGCGCGTTCGGAATTGAACACGCATGAACGTGTATCGTCCTCAATGGTTGCCGCTGATCCTTCTCGTCGCGTGTTTCCGGCATGACGCCGCGATGTTGCGAGAAACGCAGTTGCGTCGCACGGGGCCGTCCAGTGTCGACTGCGGAGATGCGCGACCGGCCGAGCCGGCGCGCGCGCTTCATGAATGTACGGTATTGGCGTTTGACCAACGACGGCCGTTCCATGTCCGGTTCTGGAAGCAAGGGATCGATTCGCTCGTCGCAGAGGGCGTGGCTCTCGATAGCAGCGGCAAACTATACGTATACCGCTTTGACAACTCGCCGTGCGGCGCGCCGGGGCGTTGCCCGCCGTCCCTCGAAGAGACACTGTGCGCACGCCCTTACGTTCGCGACGAAGTGAGGGGGAAGCAGTTAGCGTGCGCGGCCCCTCCGTTCAACGTCCCACGTCCCGCCGTGCGCGTCGGCGGTGACGTCAAACCGCCGCGCGTCATTCACCGCGTCGAGCCGCAATTCGAATCATGCGGGGAAGTCACCGTCGGCGGAGTACCCATTCTCGAAGCGATCATCGACGTGGATGGAACCGTCCGTGAGCTCCGCCTTCTGAAACCGATTCATCCGTGCCTGGACCGCACCGTCGTCGAGGCATTGAAACAGTGGCGGTTCGAGCCCGGCACTCTGCACGGCAGACCAGTGCCGACGATTTACAACATGACGGTGCACATTCACGTGCAGTGAGATGCTCTGGCCACTGGAGTGTATCTTTGCTGCATGCTGGTCGTTCTGTTTGTGTTCGCGACGCTGCTTCAGTCGAGTACAACCGGCGTACGCGAAGAAGTGAAGGACTGGTTCCAGGTTGCGGCCTGGGTCGCAGCGGTCATCGGCGGCGCGGTTGCGGTGCAAAAGGCAGTGTCTGAGTCACGCGCGAATCGCCAACTGCGCGAGCGCACGCTGGCTGAGGCTCAGGAAAACCGGCAGCAGCGCGAAAAGGACCTGCGCTGGCGAAAAGCGCAGATCGGCTACGAGCTCGTCGAAAAAATGCTCAAGGATCGCGCGGCATGGCGCGCCATGGAGATGATCGACTGGCCTGACGTCGAGCTCGAATTAGCGGGTGGCGATAAGTTTCGCGTAACACCAGACGCGATCATCCAGGCCCTTCGACCCGTTCGGGAGAAATGCACACCCGAAGAGAAGCGCATTCGGGACGCGTTCGATGCTTTGTTCTACCACATGTCCCGCCTGGAAAAGTCGGTCACGATCGAATTGACGACACTGGATGATGTATCGCTGCCAATCGCTTACTACATTGAGCAGATGGCGCAGCGTCGCGGCCTGTTTGAAGACTACATGAAAGCTTTCGGCCACACCGGAGCGTTGGCGCTTGCATCGCGGTTCGAGTTCTGGCGAGGGGCCGGCATACCATCTTCAACGAGCGGACTTTAGATTGAGCCGTTCGTTCAAATACCTGCGCGCGAGCTCCGCTCCCGCGGTGCCCGGCGCGGACGGCGCCCGCACGCGGGCCACGAACACGTATTGCTGTTGGTCGACGGCGACGTGGCCGACAATCCAGCTGGAGCGTTCGCTGTTGACGGTCGTATTGCCGGTCTTCGCGCGCACGATCGCGTTCGGCGCCGTCAACGCGAAGTCGTGCACGCCCGACGCGTTCGTGATTTTGCCGGGCGGCATGAGCATCGCCGTCTTGACGGCATCGACGTGTTTGCGGCGGACAGGCAGTTCATAGCGAAACATGCGGCGCAGAAAGGTGAGTTGTTCTTCGGGCGAGACCACGAGATCACCGTTGACCCAGAACGAGGTGAGCTCGCCCTCGAACGAATCGCTGCCGTAGCGAAGATTTTTCAACTGGCGCAGCATCCGTTCGCGGCCGATCAGCCCTGCCGTGCGCCGGAAGAACCAGAGCACGGACCATTTCATGGCGGAGTCCATCGAATGGTCGCGCTCCCACACGTCGAACGAATGGTCCGTGCGGTCCCACTTCACGAGCGCCAGCGGATCGGTGACCACGCCGGTCTCCAGCGCGAACAGCGAGTGCGGCACCTTGAACGTCGACGCGGGCGATGTCCTGACCTTGCACTCCGCGGCATCGCTCACGAACCGCTTCGTCGTCGTCAGTGATTGCAGCATGAAGCACTCGCCGCCCGCAGCCGGCACCGCGAGCAGCATCGCAATGAGCCATTTCATCGCACCACCCGGTACCGCAGCATCACGCACCCGCTCTTGAATTGCTGATTCTCGAACAGCTCCAGATCGATCTGCCGCGACATGTTCAGGAACAACGGGATGCCGGAGCCGAGGAGAATGGGGTGGATGTTGACGCCGACTTCGTCGATGACGTCCGCCTGGAACAATGTATTGGCGAGCTCGCCGCCACCCATCACGCAGATGTCGCGGCCGGGCTGGTCCTTCAATGCGCGGAGGAACTCCGCCGGCTCGCCGGAAATGATCTCGACGTTCGGATCGGGAGGCACGGTCAACGTGCGCGAGACCACGTAATTCTTCACACCGGGATACGACGTCATCCCTTCGCGTACCGCCGCGTCGTACGTCTTGCGGCCCATCACCACGGTGTCGATCGACTTCCAGAACTCATTGATGAATTGCGAGACGTCGTCCGTCCACAGCAGCCAATCGACCGCGCCGTTCTCGCGCGCGATGAAGTTGTCGAGGCTGTTCGCGACGCCGAAGGTCACCTTCCGCATGACCTCATCTTAGCGGACGTATACTCGCCGCATGGTGCTGCGCATGCTGCTGTTGGCCGCGCTGTTGTCCACCGCGTGCGCGTCGTTCGAGCTGAAGGAAGATCACTTCTTCCATCCCGGCCCCGCGCAGAGCACGACGCCGATCGACGTCCCTGGCGGGCAGGTGGAGCAACGCGAAGTGATGTCGACCGACGGCACGCCCATTCGCGGCGCATTCGTGGGTACGGCCGACGCCGAGGTCGACATCATCTATTTCGGCGGCAACGACTCGCGCGTCGATGACCACGGCGCCTTCATCGCGCGCGCGATGTCACCGTTACGCGCGAACTTATACCTCTTCGACTATCGCGGCTACGGACGCAGCGGCGGCACGCCGACCATCGCCGCGCTCAAGCAGGACGCGCTCGCGATCTACGACGCTGTCCGCGCCCAGGCCGTATCGCGTCCCGTCATCGTCCACGGCTTCTCCCTCGGCAGTTTCATGGCCGGCTACGTCGCCACGAATCGTCCTGTCGACGGTCTCGTGCTCGAGGCCACCGCGCCTGACGTGCAACGCTGGGCGTCGAATCAGATCCCGATGTACGCGAAGCCGGTGGTGCGACTGCGCATCGCGCCCGCGCTGCTGGAGGAAAGCAACGAGAAGGTGGTGCAGGAGTACACCGGACCGCTGATGCTCGTCACGGGCGCCGCCGATCCGGTCACGCCTCCGAAGTTCACGAACGCATTGCTCAAAGCCTCGCGCTCGGCAAAGAAACGCGCCGTGATCGTGGAAGGGAGGACGCATGGCAACGCAATGCAGTCCGACGTGGCGATGAAGGAGTACGCGAAGTTCCTCGACGAGGTGCGGAACGCCGGCGTCCCGCCGGCTGAGCAGGGAGCGTCCCGCTCCGGTTCAGGACGCGAGTGAAACGGCGGCGGGACGCCGCCTGCTCAGCCGGCGGGACGCCGGCGTTCCGTCTGCACCAGCTTCCTGAACAAACCCTCCAGGGCCGTCTCGGGATCGCGATGCACGCCCGAGTGCATCGGCGACATCTGGATCATCGTGCTGCGCGGCGCCACGAGCCAGTGAAACCGCGCGCGCTGCGGAAGCTCGCCGATCGAGCCGGCATCGCCGCCGCCGGCGCATACCTTCGGGATGACGGCCAGGTGGCTTTCGACGAGCGCGACGTCGATGGTCGGATCGAGCGCGAGCAGCCGTTCGCGCGAGAGCTCGATGCGCGCGTCGAGATAACCTCGCGTCGAGCAGAAGAGGATCACGCCCGCGTTGATGAACTCCCCGCGGTCGACGCGGGGCACCACGCGCACGATCGCGTAATCAAACGCGCAGAGATCGGGCACGGATCGCCTCCTCCACCCACTCCCGCGGCTCCTCGAGTCGCCGCAGCAGCCAGGCCTGATACAAATCGCGATGCGCGGCGTCGTCCAACCACGCATCCGGAATCATCGACACCACGTCAGCGATCATTTCGCGCGTCACGCGCGCCGAAAGCTCGGCGTCGACTTCGCGCAGCCCGTTCGCGTGTGCGAGCAGCACGTGATCCTTGATCTGCGGAAACGCGCCGCCGGCGCGCGCCAGCACCTCGTCGTCCCAATTGTGATGAAAGTAGAGCGACGCGCCGTGATCAATCATCCACACCGCGCGATGCCACACCAGCAGGTTCACGTTGCGCGGCGTGCGATCGACGTTCATCACCAGCGCGTCGAACCACACGATCGACGACGCCAGTCGCGCGATGCCCTGCATGTGCCGCTCGACCAGCGGATCGAACGCGATCGACCCGGGCAGATAGTCGAGCGCGAGATTGAGTCCCGCGCTGCGGCCCAGCAATTCCTGAATTTCCGGATCGGGCTCGGTCTTCGCCATCCGCGGATCGAGATTCGCGAATACGATTTCCGGGACCGGCATGCCGAGGCGGCGGGCTAATTCACCGCTGACCAACTCTGCGACGAGCGCCTTCGGGCCCTGACCGGCGCCGTGAAACTTCAGCACGTACGTGCCGTCGTCATCGCCTTCGACGATCGCCGGCAGCGACCCGCCTTCGCGCAACGGCGTCACGTAATTCGTCGCTGTGATGGTGCGGATCACTCAGCGGAACTCGATCCAGTCGCCCGTTTCGACCACATTGCTCGAGGCCTCGCTGGTCTGCTCGTGCATGTACACGCGCATGCGAATCGGCCGCTTCAGCGACTTGTGGCGCAACACGCCCTCCATCGATTGCCGCACCGTGGTCGTGCCGCGCGCGCTGGAGAGCATCTTCGGGCGCGGCGGCGGAGGCGGCGGCTCGTCCGGACGCGCCATGATGATGGCACCCGACGCATTGAACGTTTGATTCGGCACGATGCTCTCGAACTGCATCGTCAGATAGAACGTGTCGGGCCGGAAGTTGGCGATCGAGTAGTCGACCTGTGCGACGAGCTCTGTCTCGGACGTCAGCTCCGTTCCCGGCGGCGGCGTGATGTTGCGCACGACGATGTTCGCGGTCGGCTTCGGGCCGCGCGGCTCAATGTCCGTCGTATGAATTTCCCACGGACCCACGCCCGTCATCTGCAACTCAGTCTCTTCTGGGAAGAAGAGGAAGTGCATCTCGCGCGGCGGATTCACATAGAAACTGCCGGGACCGTAGCGCGTGACGTTGCGCGGATCGGCGACGTTGCCGAATCCCAGCTCGACCGTTCCGGAAAGGACGGTCACGCGCTCGTGGCGCGGATGCCAGTGCGGCGGCAGCACTGAGCCGGCGGGAACACGCACGCGCATCGTGAACATGCCGGAGCCGCGCGGGCTCCCTTCGAGCACCGCCGCCTTCGATCCCGGCGGCAGCGATGGCGGACCGTCGGTCCAGACGATTGCGTCGGGCGCGAATGCGATCTTCGCGTCCTGGAGCGACGGGCTCTCAGCCCGCCGGTCTTCCGTTTCGGCGGGCTGAGAGCCCGCAGCTCCAGATAGCAGGAGAACTGCGGCGAAAACAGCGAATCGGCTGCGCATGCGCGTGATTGTACGGTCGTATACTGCGCGGTCGCATGGCCCTGTTCTCGTCCGACGCCAAGGAAAGCCTCAAACGACTCGCGAACAAGGACTACGTGTCCGTCGAGGTCCGCGATGAAATGCTCGCCAGCGTCGAGTCGGCCGAGGATCTGCGGGCGCGGGATGTGACGTGGATGTTGTTTCGTCCGGACCGCGCACTGCGCGACGCCGGCGCGAAAGTGCTGCAGAGAAAAGCGGATCCGGAGACCCTCTTCGTCTTTCTCAACGAGACGAAAGCGAAGCCCGAGGCCGCGATCCGTGCCGCCGTCTCTATCCTCTTCACCCTCGGACTCAGTGGACTCGAGAACGACATCGCGCGCGTGCTGGCTCCGCCCGCGAAGGAAACAAAAGAGACGCGCGAGCTGCAGGAGATCGCGCGCCGAGTGCTGCTCGAGGCGCCCGTGACTCGCGGCACTGAGCCGCTGTTGTGGGGACTGGCGACGAGCGGCTTTCCCGAGGAACGCATCACGTTTCTGGCGAAGCTGGCGCTGCAGCCGCTCGACGAGCGCGGGCCGGGTCGCTGGCAGAAGCTCGCGCAGGATCCGGAGCCGGCGATTCGCGAGAAGGCGCTGGAAGTGCTGGCCACGAAGGCGCCGATGCAGTCCATTCCGCTCTTCGTGCAGCAGTTGCCGCACGTCGGCTACAACACGCAGCAGGTGCTGATCGACGCGCTGTCGAAGATCGCCGCGGCGCAACCGCCCGAGTTCGCGGACCAGCTCCTGCCGCTCGTTGCATCGGGCGACGCGGGCACGCGCACCGCGGTGCTGAAGATCCTGCTCGCGATGCGCGACACGTCGGAGCTCGTGAAGCGCTACATCCGTTTCACGAAGAACCTCGCCGGTTTCGCGCGCGACCGTGCGCTCGATTCGCTGCGCGTCTTCGGGCCGCAATTGATCGATCCCGCGATCGAGCTGCTGTCCGATCCCGATGATGATCTGCGCGCTGCCGCACTCGCGGTCGCGTCATCGTTCGAAGACACGCGGCTCGTGCCCGCGACGATCACGCTGCTGAAGGATTCCGACTGGTGGATTCGCATCGCCGCGGCGGAAACGCTGGGACGCTCGAAGGACGCGCGTGCGGTCGAGCCGCTCGTCGCCGCGCTCGCCGATCCCGACGTCAAATGGGCTGCCGTCGAAGCCCTGGGCCACATCGCCGATCCGCGCGCGCTCAACGCGCTCGGGCGCATGCTCAGCGATCCGCAGCCGAACGTGCGCATCGAAGTCATGCAGGCGCTGCGCAACTTCAATCATCCGCAGGTCGCGGAGGCGCTGAAGAAAATCGCGACGCACGATCCCGATCGCGGCGTGCGCATCCGAGCCATCGACCTGCTTGATGAGATGTCGCGGCGCGAAGACAGCGCGGATTCCGCGGCGGTGCGCGAAGCAGCGATGGCCGTGCGCGCCGTAGCGGGCGACAAGAAATTGCACACGTACTTCATCTCCACGCGCAACAGCGGCGCGTCCGATTTTCACCTCTCCGTTGGACAACCGCCGATGGTGCGCATGGGGCCGGAACTGTTGCGCGCCCAAGGCGAGCCGTTCACGGCCGAACAGACGCAAGCGATGCTGCGCGAGATCCTCACGGACCATCAGTGGGAAGTGCTCCGGGAACATCAGCAGGTCGACTTCTGCTACTTCATCCCGCAGGCCGGCCGCTATCGCGCGAACGTCTTTCTCGATCACCGTGGCTACAACGGCGTCTTCCGCGTCATCCCGGAGAAGCCGCCGACGATCGCGGAGCTCGGACTGCCGGCGCATCTGGCCAGCATCGCTGATTTTCATCAGGGCCTCGTCCTGATCTGCGGCCCGTCGGGCTCCGGCAAATCGACGACGCTCGCCGCGCTGGTGAATCTGTTCAACGAAACGCGCAGCGATCACGTGTTGACGATGGAGGATCCGGTCGAGTTCGTCCATTCGTTCAAGAACTGCCTGATCAATCAGCGCGAGGTCGGCTCGCACACACAGTCGTTCGCGCGCGCGTTACGCGCCGCGCTGCGCGAAGATCCGGACGTGATCGTGATCGGCGAGTTGCGCGACAACGAAAGCGTCGCCCTCGCGCTCACCGCCGCCGAAACCGGCCACATCGTCCTCGGCACACTCAGCTCCACCAGCGCGCCGAAAGCGATCGACCGCTTGATCTCGAGCTTTCCCGTCGACGAGCAGCCGCAGATCCGCGCGTCGTTGTCCGAGTCGCTTCGTTACGTGATCGCGCAACGCCTGCTGCCGGCAAAAGAAGGGCGCAAACAAGTCGCGTGCTTCGAAGTGCTGAAGGGAACGGCCAGCATCGCCAACATGATCCGCGACGAGAAGACGTACCAGATCCACTCCGCGATGCAGACGGGCCGCTCCGTCGGCATGCAGACGTTCGATGAAGCGCTGCGCGATTTGTTGCGGCGCGAGCAGATCACGGCCGAGGCGGCGTACATGGCGGCGTTGAAGAAGGAAGACTTCGAGTCGATGGTGTCGCCCGAGTTCCTGGCGAGCACGCGGTAAGCCGATGCAGAAAATCGATCGCTTCCTCCGACTGATGAACGACCGCGGCGCGTCGGATTTCCATCTGACCGTCGGCCGCCCGCCGATGGTGCGCGCGTCGGGGGCGATGGAGTCGATCCGCTATCGCATGATCTCCGACCTCGACTTCAACGAGCTGATCGAGCCGATCACGCCGCCGGAGCTGTGGAAGTCGTACGTCGCGAGCGGCGATCTCGATTTCTCGTACGAAGTGCCGGGACAGGCGCGCTATCGCGTGAACCTCTTTCGGCAGCAGCGCGGCGCGGGCGCCGTGTTCCGGGTGATCCCGACCAAGATCATGACCATCGAGCAGCTCGGATTGCCGGATCAGGTGCGCCGCATCGCCAGCATCCGCAGCGGCCTGGTGCTCATCACCGGGCCGACCGGCTCCGGCAAGTCCACCACGCTCGCCGCGATCATCGATCTGATCAACGAGACGCGCAGCATGCACGTGATCACGATCGAAGACCCGATCGAGTTCGTGCATCCGAACAAGAAGTGCCTCATCCATCAGCGCGAGATCGGCACGCACGCGAAGAGCTTCGCCGAGGCGCTCAAAGCGGCCGGCCGCGAAGATCCCGATTTGATCCTGGTCGGCGAGATGCGCGATCTCGACACGATCGCGATGGCTTTGTCGGCAGCGGAGCGCGGCACGCTGGTGTTCGCAACGTTGCACACGAACAACGCCGCGAAGACGATGGATCGCATCATCAGCGTCTTCCCCGCCGGCGAGCAGGAAGGCATCCGCAACGTCCTGGGCGAAACGATCCGGGCCGTGCTCGCGCAGCAGCTCATCCCGCAGCTCGGCGGAGGCCGCGTCGCCGCGTTGGAGATCCTCTTCAGCTCACCCGCCATCGGCAACATGATCCGCGAAGGCAAGACGCCGCAGATCACCTCGGCGATCCAGACCGGCGTGCGCGAAGGGATGATCGATATGGACACGTCGATCCGCCGTTTGTACGAGGCGAAGAAAATCAGCGCGCGCGCGGCGTATGACAAGGCCATCGACAAGGAACAGTTCAAAGACCTGGAAGGGGTGGAGTAGCGCGCCCATCTGGAGCGACGGGCTCTTAGCCCGTCGGCTTCCATTGACGGGCTGAGTTGCGCAAACACGGCATCGGCATTGTCATCCTGACGCTCGGGACGTTTGCGCCAGGCATGCTCCTCATCTATCCCGTCGTCGAATACGTCTGGCTCCGAAAAGGCGAACAGGTCGTGCCGTACTCACGCATCGAGGCGTACAACGCGATTCCGGAAAAGAACCTGATCGCGATCCAGTTCCACGGCACGCCATGGGAAGCGCCGGTCGTGCTGAGGACGCCGGAGCGGCGCAATCTCTCCGACACGCTTTATCAGCACGTGCCGCATGCGCGGGTCACATGATGGCGCGACGCTTGCCGAGCCGCGGTTGTCTGCGGATCGAACGCCGCATTCGCGGAGCTGCCGTTCTCGATGCGCGCCGTGTCGGTCGTATTGCTCCTCGCGTTGAACGTGAGTTTCTGGGGTGCGGTGGTTTGGGCCGCGCAATCCGCGTGTTCTCACGCTTTTTTCGGCAGGTAGGTCACGCCAGCGACGTCCTCGAAATCACGATCACTCGTCACCAGTTCCGCCTGAAACTTACGCGCCGTGGCCAGTACCATCGCATCCGCCATCGCGAGGCCGTGCTCGAGACTCAAATCGGCGGCCGTCAACGCGAGCTCCTGATCGATTGAGACAACCTGCGACCGTTGCATCGCTGAAACAGCAAGGACCGCGTCGTCCTCGGAGAGTTCTCGCTTCAGCCGCTTGTAAACCTCGTAGACCACGATCACGGGCGTGATGACCGTTCCTAGCCTCCGCAGACGACCAGCGTACGCATCGGCGAGCGGACCATCGGTGAAGAACTCGATCCAGCCTGACGAATCGACAACGATCACAGGCGGTCCTTCTTTTCGCGAAGACGGTCGGCCCTGATTCCTTTTGCGAAGCCTCTCAGAGACGACAGAGGACGTTCCGGCACGAGTGTGATCACTCCGCCTTTCGAGACAACCTGAAGTTCTTGTCCTACGCGTAGATTCATCCCTTCGCGCACTTCCTTGGGAATGACCACCTGAAACTTGGGCGACACTCTCGTACGGGCCACGCGTCCTCCGATCGATCGGCAAAGTGTAAGACGGCTCTGCGGCCGGAACAACTCGCAGAGCCGCGGAGCGTATTCTCACGCCGGATGCGCGGAGTGCCGTACTGTGACCGCCCATGACCGAGCGGATCGTCAAGTCGATCGTCGTCGCAAGCACCGTGCTTCTGGTCGTCTTACCGGCGTTTGTCCACCGTCGCGACCGTTGCTCCTTTACGCGACAGGGCAGGCACTCGTGATTCCCAACTGGATCGCCGGTCCTGCCTATCTCGTGGCGGTAGCGTTGCTCTTCGCGCTGCGAGTCGGGCGCGAGGAAACCTTGATGCGCGAACAGTTCGGCCACGCTTACGAGACCTACATGAGCAGGACCAAGCGACTCGTGCCTGGGCTCTGGTAACCATCTGGAGCGACGGGCTCTCAGCCGGTCGAAAACCACACCGACGGACTGAGAGTCCGTCGCTTCAGTAGACCGCTTAGAATTCTTGCGTGCCATTCGATCCCGGATCGCGTCTTGGACGCATCCGCATCGACGCGCTGCTCGGCGTCGGCGGCATGGGATCGGTCTACCGCGGATTCGATGAGCGGCTCGAGCGCCCGGTCGCGGTCAAGGAAGTCCACGCCGCGCACCGCAGCTCCGCCATCCGCACGCGCTTCCTGCGCGAGGCGCGCGCGCTGTCGCAGCTCGATCATCCGAACATCTGCCGCATCTACGACGTCCTCGAGCGCGTCGACGGCGACTATCTCATCCTCGAGCTGATCGAAGGCGAGACGCTGCGCGAGCGCATCGCCCGCGGTATCACGCGCGACGAAGCGTTGCGCATCGCGCTCACCATCGCGCGCGTGCTCGTCGCCGCACACTCGCGCGGTATCGTGCACCGCGACCTCAAGCCGGACAACGTCATGATCACGAAATCGGGCGAGGTGAAAGTGCTCGACTTCGGCCTGGCGCGTTTCGCCGGCGATCTGCCCGCAGCGGAGGTGGAGGAGCTCGACTTCGACGCCGACGACATCGAGAAAACAGCGGTGCTCGGCCGCGTCCAGGCCACGACCGCACCCGACGCATCGCGCACGTCCGCCGGCACACTGGTCGGCACCGTCACGTACATGTCGCCAGAGCAGGCCCGCGGTCTGCCGCTCGACGGCGCCAGCGACGTCTACTCCCTCGGCATCGTGCTGTACGAATCGCTCAGCGGCCATCGCGCGTACGGCGACACCGAGTCGTTCGCCGAATTGCTGGTACGCGTGCGCGGCGCCGCAATCCAATGGCGCGATTTCGGACGCCGCGACATCAACACACTGCTGCGAAAACTGAGCTCCCATCATCCGGGCAATCGGCCGACCGCGGCCGAAGCCGCGAACATGATCGATAGGGCGCTCGCGCGCCCCACGCGCGTGCGACGCCGCTGGCTGGCCGCATCGTTCGCATTCGCGCTGCTCCTCGTTCTCGGCGGGACCATGGCGGCCGTTCGCTCCTACGCCGAATCGCGCGCCGTGTTCGCGGAAAACCGCGGCCGGCGCGTCGCGGTGCTGCCGTTCCGCAACGAGACGGGCGACGCGTCGCTGCGATGGGTCGAGCGCGGACTGAGCGAGCTCGTGACGGGCGGACTCTCCGCCGTTCGCCGGGCGGCCGTCGTTTCGACAGACGACACGCTGCGCACCATGACCGGCTTACGCATCGCGCCCGGCGCCACGCTCACGGACGAACAGCGGCGGCGACTGCTCGATGCGCTCGGCGCCGACGCGTTGATCGAGTCGGCGGTCGTCGCCGACGAGCGCGAGCAGTACACGATCCGCTTCGCCGCGTCCGCGCGCGATCGCGTCGAGAGTCCGCGCCAGGTCACCTCGTCCGTGCTGACCGAGGCTGCGAATCAGATGGTGCGGCAACTGGCGCTGCGTCTCGATCCGTCCACCACGCCGGCCGGCCTGCGCACGCGTTACTCCGCCGATCCTTTCGCGAACACCGCGTATGCGATCGGCGAACAGGAGGATCTCGCGCGCGGGCCAAAGGTGTCGTCGCAGTACTACGCGGTCGCCGTCGATCGCGATCCCGATTTCACCGAAGCGAAGCTCGCACTCGCGCAGACGAAGGCGAAGATGGCCGATCACGCCGAGGCCGATCGGCTCATCGGCGAGGTGTTGCAGCTCGCGCAGCGCAAAGGCGACCGGCGGTTGCGCGCGGAGGCACTGATGCGGCTCGCGCACACGCGCAACATGCGCGCCGACTGGGCCGGCAGCGAGCGGTACGCGAGCGAAGCGTTGCGCATCGCGCAGGACCTCGCCGACGCGAAGCTGGCCATGGACATACGCACCGTCCTCGGCGAACCGCTGTGGCGCACCAACCGTCTCGATCGCGCCGACGAGACCTTCCGCGCGGCGCTGGCCACGGCGGTGCAGTTGCGCGAGCTGCACATGCAGGCACAACTCCTCAACAACATCGCGCTGGTAGCAGAGGCGCGACGACGACACGCCGAAGCGGAGCGGTTGTACAACGCGGCGCTGAAGATGGCCGATCGCGTCAACGACCGCGAGCTCTCCAATCGCGTGCTCGGCAACTTCACCTCCATCTACGTACAGACCGGCCGCACCGCGCTCGCCGAGCCGCTCGTGCGACGGCAGATCGCGATCGGGCGGGAGCTCGGCGATACCGCCTCGGAAATCCTCGGCCTCTTCAATCTGGCGATCCTGATCTACACGCGCGGCGCCGAGGAGGAGGCCATCGCCACGATGGAGCAGGCGGTTGCCGCGGCCGTGCGCGCAAAACGTCCGCGCTTCGAGCTCCTCGGACACGCGAGCCTGACCACCGCGCGCACGAAGCGTGGCGAGTTGGACATCGCGCAACGCGAGGACTCCGCCGCGATGACGCTGCTGCCCGCCGTCGGCGGTGACGTCGAGGGACGCTCGGAAGTGCTGCTCGCGCACTCGTATCTATTGACGCGATTGGGTCGAACGGAAGAAGCGCTGCGTTTCATCGAGATGACTGAGCAGGAGTGGCGCGTGAGCGCGCGCGGCATGCGCATGCGTGCGCGCGTGGCGTACGAACGCCGCGACTATCGCAAGGCCGCGGAGTTGATCGAGCGCGCATACGCGATGGGCGATCAGTGGCTCACGCAGGATCTTCAGATGCGCGGCGCGTTCCTCGAATCAGCAAAGACGGGAAGACCGTCGACGATACCGTTCGAGGCGCCGGTAAGCCATCTGGAACGACGGGCTCTTAGCCCGTCGGCTTTCTATCGACGGGCTAAGAGCCCATCGCTCCAGATCGCCTCGCTGAGCTCGCGGTAACTCTCGATGTCTTCAGGATCGAGATATTTCTCCGCAACGACATCAGCGCGCGGGTCGCCGAAATAGACGAGGACCTGCGCGAGGCGAGACGCCTCGTCACTCATGCGCTGCAGCGCCTTGTCGATGAACGGCAAGGATGAAAAGTGGCGCTGGCGGCCGAGATTCTCGATGGCGTCGGTGACGAGCATGTCGTTGTCCGTCTCGAGAGCGCGCAGGAGTAGCGCGCGGGAACGCGGGTCACGTCCCGCCACCCACAACGCATGATACGCAAGGTCCCAATGTCGTTCCGGGTCGAAGCCGCGCGCATCGCACCATTGTGCGAACTCCGGAGATTGCTTGTAACCGTCGTTCGGGAAACGGAGCGCGATCTCCGCGATCGCCTCGAGCTCTTTCCAGATCTCCGATTCGCGCCCGCTTTTTCCGAGCAGTGCGACGCCGATGCGATGCCGTTCGCGATCGCTCCGCTCTGATGCATAACGCGTCTCGAGCATCGCGATGGCGGAGGCGTCATCGCTCTCGGCGGCCGCGATCAATGCGTCATTGAGCTCGTAATCACTGCAGAGAGGAAAGGCGTATCGATCGGCGGGAGCCTCGTCCTCGCAGAGGCGGCCGCACGACAGCGTGATTGTTTCCGCGAGGACGAGCGGCAGATCCTGCTGCGGGAGGCGCACTGCTTCACCGCGAACCGCAAAGCGCTGTGTCGCGGTTTGGAAGCTGTCGAGCTCGAACGCGAGTCGTACTCACCTTCCGGGATGTCGTCGAATCGATACTGCCCGTTCGCGTCGGAGATCATCGTGCGCGTCACGTTCGCCGAGCGCACGACCACCGTGCATCCCGGCAACGGCGTGCCGTCCGATACCACCGTTCCTTCGACAGTGGCCAGCGTGAGCATCAACAGCGCCGCGGCGAGCATGTGTGCAGCGTAACGGCAGGGTGTGAGGAGCGTCGGTCAACAAAGTGGAACGCCGGCGTCCTCGCCGGCTGAGCGGGCGGCGTCCCGCCGCCGTCCACGAGGACGGGAGCGAGACGCTCCCTGCTCAGCCGGCGAGACGCCGGCGTTCCGGTCTACTGCTTCTTCATTCGCTCTCTCGCCGGCTCTTCGCTCGCCGAGGTAAACCCGCGCTTCGCCATCAGCGCTTCGATCCGCGGATCGCGTCCGCGGAACCCGCGATACCCCTCGGCCGGATCGATCGTGTTGCCGACCGTGAAGATGTTCTGTCGCAAACGCTCAGCGACGGCTGCATCGTACGGGCCGCCCGCTTCGGTGAAGGCGCCGAACGCGTCGGCGGTCAGCACGTCCGACCAGAGATAGCTGTAGTAACCGGCCGAGTAACTGTCGCTCGAGAACACGTGCAGGAACTGCGGCGTGCGATGGCGCATGACGATCTCTTTCGGCATGCCCAGCTCGGCCAGCGTCGCGCGCTCGAACTGATCCGGATCGATGCGCTCATCGCCGGCGAGATGCATCTTCATGTCGACGATCGCGCTCGACAAATACTCGACGGTCGCGAAGCCTTCGTTGAACTTCGACGCGCGCTCGATGCGATCGACCAGCGTCTGCGGGATCGGCTTGCCGGTCTGGTAATGCAGCGCGAAACGCTGCAGCACTTCCGGCGTCGACAGCCAGTGTTCGAGGAGCTGCGACGGGAACTCCACGTAGTCGCGCACGACCGCGGTGCCGGAAACGGACGGATACGTGACGTTCGACGAAAGGCCATGCAGCGCGTGGCCGAACTCATGGAACAGCGTTTCCGCGTCGTCCCACGAGATCAGCACCGGCTGACCTTCCGCGGTCTTCACGAAATTCGCGTTGTTCGAAACGATCGTGGTGACCTCGCGCTGGAAACGCTCCTGCGTGCGATATGCGTTCATCCAGGCGCCGGAGCGTTTGCCCGGACGCGCATACGGATCGAAGTACCAGAGTCCGACGTGCTTGCCGGTGTCCTTGTTCGTCACTTCCCACACGCGCACGTCGGGGTGATAGACCGGGACGTTCGTGATCGGCGCGAAGTTGAAGCCGAAGAGCTGACCCGCGACCCAGAACATTCCTTCGCGCAGCTTCTCGAGCTGGAGGTACGGCTTGACTTCGTTCTGATCGAGGTCGTAGCGCGCCTTGCGCACTTTCTCCGCGTAGAAGCGGTAATCCCACGGCTCGATGGTGATGCGCGCACCTTCCTTGTTGGCGAGCTGCTGCATGTCGCGCACTTCTTCTCCGACGCGGGCGACGGCCGGCGTCCACACCGCTTCCATCAGCTCCATGGCGCGCTCCGGCGTCTTGGCCATGGTGTTCTCGACGCGCCAATGCGCGTGCGTCTTGTAGCCGAGGAGCTTGGCGCGCTCGGCGCGGAGGCGGAGGATCTCGGTGATGGTCGCGTTGTTGTCGGTCGGGCCGCCGAGGTCGCCGCGGTTGACGAACATGCGCCACGCTTTCTCGCGGAGGGGGCGGCGCGTGGAGTAGGTGAGGAAGGGATCGACGGACGAGCGCGTGTTCGTGATCACCCACTTCCCTTCGTGTCCCTTCGCTTTCGCGGCGTTCGCCGCCGCGTCTTTCAGCGACTGCGGCAGGCCGGCGAGATCGGCTTCGCTTTCGATGACCAGGAACTGATCGGTCTCATCGGCGAGCACGTTCTGGCTGAAGGTCGTGAAGTGATTGGCGAGCTCCTGGTTGATCTCGGAGAGGCGCTTCTTCGCCTCCGGCGAGAGGCGCGCGCCGGAGCGCACGAAGTTGTTGTAGTAGACCCACGCGAGGCGTTGCTGCTCCGGCGTGAGGCGCGATTTGTCGGGCGAGTTGTAGACGGCGTCGATGCGGCGGAAGAGTTTCTCGTTCTGCGTGATCTGGTCCGAGAACGCCGCCAGGCGCGGCGCCATCTCGCGCTCGACGGCCTGGAACTCGGGACCGTTCATGGTCGAGCTCCAGATGCCGTACGCGGTCCCGACGCGATCGAGGCGGCGGCCGGTGTCTTCCATCGCCGCGATGGTGTTCTCGAAGGTCGGCGCCGCGGGATCGTTCGCGATGCGATCGATCTCGACGAGGTTCTCCGCCATCGCCGCTTCGAGAGCGGGCTTGAAGTGCTCGACGCGTATTTTGTCGAACGGCGGCACGCCGCCGTACGGCCCCGTCCACGCGGCGAGGAGCGGGTTGCTCTCATCGATCGCCACCGGCGGCGTCGCAGGCGCCGTCACCTCGGCCGGTGGCATCGTCTCGGTCACCTGTGGTGCGGTCTCTGTCGTCGTGGTGGGTGTCACATCATTCCCATTCGAGGCGCAACCGCTAATCGCCATTGCGATCAGCAGCGCGCCGGCACAGTTCATCCATTTGTGCATCAGCTTCTCCCATTCAAGTTGAGGCGCGATCCTATCCCGCTGCAGGCGCAGCAATTCGCGTTCCTCACGGGCTTGACCGAATCGTGACGGGCGCGTCCAATGATCGTCATGAGAACTGCATCCGCCGTTGCGGCGCTCGTGGCACGGGTCTGCTGCCGGTCAGGAACAAGACGAACGAATATCAGAGCAACACGCTCTCCGAGCTCACGGAGTACCACGGGCGGAAGGTCTGCTATTCGTTCGGAAACCCAACATGATCGCGGCGACGAAAATGACCAGATGCATGACGCCGAGAAGGCGGAAGTGGTTCTCGGCGCCGAGCACGTAGAGGCCTGAGGGGAAGAACATCACCAGCGCGCACAGCGCGGCGAGCATTGCAACGCGCGACCAGATCAGAACGATGGCGATGGCCGCGAGGACCACCCGGAAAACAAACGCGTTGGATGCGCCGTCGCCGCTGACACGAACGAGCAGCAGCTCGAGCGCGATGGCGAGGATCGCGGCGACAGTGGCGATGAGCCGGGTGGAGCGATGATGCGTGCGGAACATCAGACGAAACGCCGGAAGCGCGGTTGTTTCTTCTGGTCTGTCGCGATCGGATTCGGTCTCCCTGTCGCGGTGATTCTAACGTTCGTCCTGTACTTCGTCGCGTGGTTCAACTCGGGTATTTTCTATTCAGGCGACGGCGTGTACCGGCGCGATTCGGGGGTAGCCGCGTTTCAGGTCGAGTTCCCGCCGGTCGACCTCACACGGCCGGGCCGTTCCACCTTCCGCTTCACGCGGCTTGCTCCTGAGATGAGCTACGTCGTCGGATTGCGCATCTCCGGTCGCGTTGGACACGCGTTGGCCACCGACGAATACGGTCGCCGCGATCTTTCGCCCGGGCAGCGTCCGGATGGAAAGGTGCTGATTCAGCTTCGGAACGAGAACTGCGAGATCGTCTTCCGCGAGTCTCGATTCGTACCAGAGTGGGATTGGCTGCGCACGATGGCATCCATTCGTGGAGAGTCGCGCGAGGTTCCGATTGGCGGCGGATCCGTAACCTTTGAATGGCTCAACGTCGGTCCTGACCACGGATGGGGTACTCATTTCACGCCGCGGTTCCTCGGCAGGTACACACTCGACATCGTCGTGGAGCAGCCGAGCACGAACGCGGGGCGGTTCGTCGTGCATCCGGTGATCGAAGGGTACACGGCGTTGCCTTGACTCAGCGCCGCAGCACCTCCACCAATTCCTTCGCCTCGAACATCGCGGACGGCGAGATCACCGGCTCGTTCGCGGGAACGCGATTCCCATATCGCTCGCGCATCTTCGCGCGGACGGCGGGATGGGAGAGATCGAACTCGCGCAACTTCTGCAGACGACCGAGCTCGATGCCCGCGCCTTCCTTGTAGATCTTCCAGACCAGCTCGGAGCAGTAAATGCGTTCGTCGCTCCATTCGAAATAGAGGTCGTAGCCGCGGCCGCGATATCGCGCGCCGGCCGTTTTCATCCGCCGCAGAGTTGCTGATGGAAGCGGGTCACGTAGGCGCTTCACGACGAAATGTCCGTCCTTGCCGCGGCGAATCCACGCATCGAGCGGCGTGAGCTTCACCGGTTGGACAGCCTCGTACACGAACCAGCGCTTGCCGTCGCGATAGAGGATGCCCATGTGGCTGTAGCGGCTCTTCGTCGCCAGCTGGATCGCGCGCGACTGCGAGGACCGCGACTCGTGAAAGATGATGTCGCCGTCGCGCAGGCGGTTTTCGAACGCCGTCGACGCCAGGAGCATGGCGACGGCGAGGAGGTTCGTGATCATCATTTTCAGTTTCCCTCAAGCATCAGCGGTTACGCGAAACGCGAGCATCCGTCCCAACTTCCGTTCCAGTTCATTCCTAAAACCACACGCGCGCGTGGACTCCGCGCCTCGCGCGACGTGCCGAACAGGTGACCCACCATGTGATGTCGCCGTAGTTGAAATCATGCACGCCGACCTCGTGGTGAATCGAATCGCCGTCGATCGCTCCTTCCACGATCGGTCCCACGTGCTCCGACATCCGCCGACCGACACCCCCGGCGAACCAGCGATTCCACGTGAGGCCCGCAACAATCACGATCGCGAGCTGCGCGACGTTCAACGCTGCCGCGCGAAACCACCAGCCCGCGGGCAGCGCGCACGCGTTCGAGAGTGATGAAGAACGCCGCCGCCACGAAAATGATCGCCAGCTGGAGCATGGTGTGCCTCCAGTTCGTATACGCGCGGCTACGTGCAACGTTGTGTTACGGAGGCGTCCGGGGCCGGAGGCCCGTCGGTCGTCTCAGCGCACAGCGCGGCGGCGGGGCTGCGGATCGAGCTCGACGCGCGGCGTCATCGCGCCGTTCGGCGCGAGGATCGTCAGATATGGCCGCGGGGCTGACCACACGATGACGAAACGCTCACCATCCGCGTGTACTGATGCCCACGGAACATCGAATGCGCGTTGTGGTTCCGCGTCCAGCGGATGAAACGCGCTGTCGTAGCGCATTACGAACGGCTTGCCGATCACGTAACTGCCCGTCAGAACGTAAGCCGTCCCGTTGCTGGCGAGGGAGAGCGCGGAGATATTGGTGGGAAGATCGGCGTGCCGTTCGCCCTGCAGCAGCCGGACCGGCTCGCTCATCGTCCCGTCGTCGGAGATCGTGATCGCGTGTACTTCATCGGGCTCCGGCGCGTAGTCGACGAATGCAATCACGTGCTGAGAGCCATTCATCGCGATCGCGAGCGGACCGGCGTGGAAGGCCATTGGATCGGCAGCGGTGACGGCGACGTCATATCGCACGGTGCCGTCGCGCCGCACGAGCGCCGCGCGGACTTCCTGCAATTGATGGCGGACGAAAAGCAGTCCGTGCTCGCTGAACGAAATCGTCGCGGGATGAAAGCCCATCGGCAGCGTGAACGTATGGACTGCATTGCTGCCGGCGTCGAGGATCGTTGCGCGTCGCTCGGCGCCCACGCTGTAGATGACGGCACATTCGGATGCGTGGCAGGTGAGGCCGGCATACATGCCGAACTCCGAGACAAGCTTTCCTTGCGGATACTTCAACACGCCGTTCGCGACCGGCGAAGCCATGATGTCGCCGGACAGCGTCGTCCACATTGCCTGAACGTTTGTTCCGCGGCCGTCCACGCGCGTTGATGTCCAACCGTCGAACTCGCGCACCAGCACTCGCGACAGCCGCGAGGTGCCTTCCATGCTCACCATGGTCCGCATGAGCTTCGTGCGGGTCGGCGTCTGGAATTCGTTCGTATGTTCCCAATACACATCAATGCCTGCGGCGTGCTGCACGACGCCGACGACATCGCGTGCGTCGACCAGAGGTCGCCCGGACTGCGGACCGGGCGCAGCGGTAGCGGTGAGAGCGAGAAGAAGAGAGAGGAGTATTTTCATTCGATAGCGGATGGTACGAGCACCGCGCCAAGAACGTCGCGCGTGCTGTAGTACTTCCACGAGAGGTCTCCGGCCTCCCGTGGCGTTACAGTAAGCGCCCATGATCCCGGTCGCGCGGCGTTTGCTCCTGCGGAATCGCGGCGGCCTCTTTGTCACGATCTCCGGCACCGCTGCGACCGTCGCGCTCGTCCTCTTTCTCTTCGCGGTGCACGATGGCGCCAAGGATGGCGCTACTCGTTACGTGCGCACGGCCGGTGTCGACATCTGGATCTCGCAAAAGAACGCGGACAACATCCTCAAGAGCTCCTCCTTCCTCGAAGTCTCGCTCGCTGAAGACATCGCGAAGATTGACGGTGTGGCGGTGGCGTCGCCGCTTGCGCGCCTGATCACGAAGGCGAACATCCGCGGCCGTCGCTCCTCGACCATCTTCGTGCTCGCCTACGATCCGCAAACGAAAGCGGGCGGGCCGACGACGGTGACGGAAGGCACGACGGATCTGAAACCGTCCGAGATCATCCTCGACCGCGCCTACCTCAAAACATACGACCTCGCTCTCGGCGAGCACCTCGACATCCAGGGCAAACGCTTCCGCATCGCCGGCGTCAGCGACGGCACGAATGCGCTCGTCGCGCAATTCGGCTTCGCGCGCCTCGACGACGCCGAAGCCATCCTCGGCCTCGACGGCCTCGCCAGCTTCATCGTGCTGCGATTGCAGCAGGGTGCGAATCGCGCCGAGGTTGCGCGGCGGATTCGTGCGGCGTTCCCCGAGCTGGCCGTGCATGAAGCCGACGACTTCGTGCGCTTCCACGAGGATGAGGCGGACGTCGGCGTGCTGCCCGTGTTCGCGACGGCGGCCGCATTCGGCGCATTCGTCTGCGCGCTCATCGTCGCGCTGATGCTCTACAACTCCGTGCTCGAGCGCCGTGAAGACTACGCAACGCTCAAAGCACTCGGCGCCAGCCAGCGCTACCTGCTGCGCATCGTGGTCGGGCAGGCGCTGCTCGTCACCGGCGCGGGTTGTCTCGTCGCGGGACTCGGCGTCGCGTTGCTCACGCCCGTGTTACTGGAAGCCGTTCCATCGCTGGCGATTCGTTACACGCCGACACTGCTCCTGATCGTGCCGTGCACGTTGCTGATCGGCGCGCTGGCCGCTTCGGCGCCCGTGCGATTGCTGCGACGGATCTATCCGGCCGAGGTGTTCCGGGCGTGAGCGAAGTGTTGCTGCGGGCGGATGGGTTGTCGAAGGACTACGAGTCGGGTGTGGTCGTGCGCGCCGTGAACGATGTCTCATTGACTGTGAGCCGCGGCGAAGTCGTGCTCATCATCGGACCGAACGGCAGCGGCAAGACCACATTGCTCTCCATGCTCGGCGGCCTGATGCGCCCCACGCGCGGCACCATCCACCTCGGCAACCGCGCGCTGCACGAGCTCACCGACGCCGAGCTCACTGCGTTCCGCCTCCGCCACGTCGGCTTCGTCTTCCAGGGCTTTCGCCTGCTCGACGTGTTGAGCGTGCGCGAGAACGTGCAGCTCGTGCTGGAAATGTGCGGCGCGAGTGAAGCAAAGCGCGTCGCGGACGAGATGCTCTCACATGTCGACGCGTTGCATCTCGGGGAACGTTCGCCGCGCGTGCTCAGCGGCGGCGAAAAGCAACGCGTCGCCATCGCACGTGCCCTCGCGAATCAACCCGATCTCATCCTCGCCGACGAACCGACCGGCAGTCTCGACTCCGCCGCGGGCGAGGCCGCGATCGCGCTTCTGACCGACACCGCCCGCGCCGAGGGCCGCGGCGTGGTCATCGTCAGTCACGACACCCGCATCGAGCATCACGCCGATCGCATTATTCGCATGACAGACGGGCGCGTGGCGTGATCACCGGACCGGGAGGCCTCCGCCGGAGGCCCCCCGGTCCAGTAATATCGCAACATGCACGTCGACGTATCGGAGCTCGAAGCGCATCGCACCGTACTCACTGGCCACTGCTATCGCATGCTTGGCTCCGCCGCCGACGCGGATGACGCCGTGCAGGAGACGATGATCCGTGCGTGGCGCAGCCTCGATCGCTTCGAAGGCCGTGCATCGACGCGCACGTGGATGTATCGCATCGCCACGAACGTCTGCCTCGACATGCTCTCGGAAGGTGCGCGTCGCATGCGTCCGATCGAGGAAGGGCCGGCCACGCCGTTCGAGCATGCCACGCTCGAAACGCGCGAGCGCACGCATTGGCTCGAGCCGATCCCGGACGCGCGCGCGATACCCGCCGATGCCGATCCGTTCGAGCTTACGGCGCTGCGTCAGAGTATTCGCTTGGCGTTCGTTGCGGCGCTGCAGCATCTCCCACCGCGCCAGCGCGCCGCGCTCCTCCTCACCGATGTCCTCGGCTGGTCCGCCGCCGAAGTCGCCGAAGCGCTGGAGATGACCGTCGCCGCGGTGAACAGCGGATTGCAACGCGCACGCGCGACCATGGCCGCACGCAAAGCCGCGTCAGCGAGTGCGTTGAACGAAGAAGAGTCCGAGCTGCTCGATCGCTACGTCGATGCGTTCCAGCGCTACGACGTGGACGGACTCGTGTCGCTGCTGCGCGAAGACGCGACGTTCTCGATGCCGCCGTATGCGTTGTGGCTGCAGGGACCGGAAAGCGTGCGCTTGTGGCTCAACGGACCTGGCGCGCCATGCCGCGGATCGCGACTGGTGCCGGTATCCGCATCCGGCTCGCCCGCCTTCGCGCAATATCGCGTCGGCGCGGCGCCGGGCACGCATCAGGCGTGGGCGCTGATCGTCCTCGAGCTCGACGGCGGCCGCATCGCCGGCTGGAATTCGTTCCTCGATACCGAGACGCTGTTCCCGATGTTCGGGTTACCCCTCATCCGGCCTTCGGCCACCTTCTCCCCTCACGGAGGGGAGAAGGCTACCTAGGGACGCTCATTGATGAGGGGTCATCAACTTTTTCACCTCGACCGATGAGTTTCGCGATCGCCCGCGGTCTATACCTTCGACAACCAACTGAAGGAGACCACGATGAGCGTTGCAATCCCGACCCTTCCCACCTTCGACGTATCCCCCAGGGCCGTGTTCACCGGCCGCGTGATGAGCGGCATCGCCCTGCTGTTCCTGCTGTTCGATGCGATCGGCAAATTGATGCGGCCGGCCGCGGTGATCGAGGGCACGACGCAGCTCGGCTATTCGACCGAGGTGATCCTGCCGCTGGGGATCATCCAGGCGATCTGTCTGATTCTTTATCTCATGCCGCGCACCGCCGTCCTCGGCGCCATCTTGTGGACCGGCTACCTCGGCGGCGCCGTCGCCACGCACGTCCGCATCGACAACCCGCTCTTCAGCCACATCCTCTTTCCCGTCTACGTCGCCGCGCTGCTGTGGGGCGGCCTGTGGCTGCGCGACCGCCGCGTGCGCGCGCTGCTGCCGAGCGCATAAGGAGAAAACAATGTCACGCGAAATCTTCGTCAACGTCCCGGTCCGCGACCTCGAGAAATCGAAAGCCTTCTTCGCCGGCCTCGGCTTCACCTTCAATCAACAATTCACCGATGACAAAGCGGCCTGCATGATCATCAGCGACAAGGCGTACGTGATGCTGCTGACTGAGCCCTTCTTCCGCGGGTTCACCGACAACGAGATCTGCGACACCGCGAAGAACACCGAGGCTTTGCTGGCGTTGTCGTGCACGAGCCGTGCGGAGGTCGATCAGATGGTGCGCAAGGCCATCGACGCCGGCGGCCGGCACGCAAAAGACCCGATGGATCACGGCTTCATGTACGGATGGAGCTTCTACGACCTCGACGGACACCATTGGGAAGTGTTGTGGATGGATCCCGCGGCGATTCAGTAAATCGCGATGAAGTGCGGCAGCTGGCGCTGCCGCACTTCATCGGGTCTTCCGACTGACCATAGGCGGCGGGCGCATTCGTCGCCGGTAAGAACAGCACGTTCATGACCGCGACCTCCTCTGGCGGCCGCGCGCAGTGACGTAAGCGGCGCGCGCCTCTTTTTTGCAGTGCTTCACTGCATGAACAACAGCAAACCAGTCGCTCTCATCACTGGCGCGTCGAGCGGAATCGGACTCGAGCTCGCCAAGCAGTTCATCCAGAACGGACACGATCTGATTCTTGTGGCCGAGGATCGTGAGGGGTTGGATGGCGCGGCGATGATGCTGCGCGAGCTCGGAGAGGGACGCGTGGAAACGATCGAGGCCGATCTGTCGCGTCCGGGCGGTACTCGCCGTGTCGTCCACGAAGTGCAGCGGCTCGGCCGCGAGGTCGACGTGCTCGTCAACAACGCCGGCGTCGGCGTGTACGGCAAATTCGTGGAGACCGATCTCGACGAAGAGGTGGCGATGATCTATCTCAATACGATCGCCTGCGTCGAGCTCACGAAATACTTCGCGCCGCGGATGTCGCAGCGCGGCTCCGGCCGCATTCTCATGACCGCATCCGTCGCGTCGAAGACGCCGATTCCGTACCTCAGCGTTTATGGCGCGACCAAGGCCTTCGTCTACGAGTTCTCGCAGGCGTTGCGCGAGGAACTGCGCGAGAGCGGCGTGACCGTGACGGCGTTGATGCCCGGGCCGACCGACACGAATTTCTTCGAACGCGCGAACGCGACCGACAGCAAGATCCTCGACGAGCACCTGGCCGATCCGGCCGACGTCGCCAAGGCAGGCTTCGATGCGTTGATGAAAGGCGACGACAAGGTCATCGTGCCGCTCAAGTACAACGTGCAGACGAAGCTCGGCCATGTCGTGCCCGATCCGCTGCTCGCGAAACAGGCACGCAAGAAACACGAGCCGCGCGAGGAGGCGCGCGACGAAGCGCGCGAACGGTGAACGGGAGGCCTCCGCGACACTGCTCTCCCAATAAACGACGCTGTGTCGCGTCCGGGCCGCCCGCCCCGGCCGTCGGAGGCATCTCGTCTACAACGCCGCACCGCAGTACTTGCAGTGCGTGGCGTCGTCGTCGTGGCCTTCGCGTCCACACGCGGGACAGGACTGCCGTGAATGCCCGCGGCCGCGTGCCGCGGTCAGCTCGGACGTCACGATGCCGGTGGGGACGGCGATGATCGCGTAGCCGATGATCATCACCAGCGACGCCATGAATTTCCCGAGCGGCGTTTGCGGCGACAGGTCGCCGTAGCCCACCGTGGTCAGGGTCACGATCGCCCAGTACATCGAGATGAGGATGTTGTCGAAGCCGTGCTGCGGCCCCTCGATCATGTACATCAGGGCGCCAATCACGATCACCAGCGTGACGACGGCGAAGAGGAAAACGAAGATCTTGCGGCGGCTCGCGCGCAACGCGCTGGTGATCACGCCCGCTTCGCTCAGGTACTCCGTCAGCTTGAGGATGCGGAAGATGCGCAGCAGCCGAAGCACGCGCACCGTAAGGAAGAATTGCGCGCCCGGAACGAAGAGCGTGAGCCACGTCGGCGCGACCGCCAGCAGGTCGATGATGCCGAGGGAGCTGCGGGCGTAGGCGAGGGGGCGGCGGACGGCGATGAGGCGGAGGATGTACTCGATCGTGAAGAGCACCGTGAACGCGAGCTCGATCGCGAACAGCTCGCGGCGCCAGCGCAGCCCGATCGATGGGATGCTCTCGAGCACGACCACGACGACGCTGGCGACGATGCACGCGATCAGCGCCACATCGAACGTGCGTCCCGCGCGCGTGTCGGCTTCGAAAATGACGGTGTGCAGGCGCTGCCGCCAGGGCGACGAGTCGTAGCTCATCGGGTAAGCGTAGCCGCACCGACGGAGATGGTGCACCATCGTTCCAGAATCAACATGACGTACGAAGATCACTTCTCCGGCCATGCCGGCGCGTATGCGCGGCACCGTCCGCGCTATCCGGACGCGCTCTTCGCGTGGCTGCGATCCATGGCGCCGGATCGCTCGCTCGCGTGGGATGCAGGGACGGGCAACGGTCAGGTCGCAGTAGCGCTCGCGAATCACTTCGACCGCGTCGTCGCCACCGATGCCAGCAGCGATCAACTCGCACACGCGGAACGCCACGAGCGCGTCGAGTATCGCCATGAAGCCGCCGATCACAGCTCGCTTCCCGGCTCCTCGGTCGCCCTGATCACGGCCGGCGCCGCCGCGCATTGGTTCGAGCTCGACGGCTTCTATCGCGAGGTTCATCGCGTCGCGAAGCCACGCGCGCTCATCGCGCTCTTCTCGTACGGCCCGCGCGATTTCGCGGAAGGCAATCCGATCCTGCATCGCTTCAACGAACAAGTGCTGGCCGGCTTCTGGCCGCAGCGGATCGAGTACGTGCACGATCGCTATGCCACGCTCCCGTTTCCGTTCGAAGAAATCGCGGCGCCGCCGTTCGTCATGACCGCCGATTGGAACCTGCACGAGCTCCTGGCCTTTCTCGATACCTGGTCCGCGTCGCAGCGCTATCTGCAGGAGCGAGGCACTCGCGCGACCGACGAGATCGCGCCGGAGCTGGCTCGCAGATGGGGAGATCCCGAGAACCGTCGCCATTTCGAAATCCCGCTCTTCGTCAGGGCCGGCACCAAACTCCTATGATGGCCGCCTGTGACGTCGAAGATCGAAGACTACGCGCTCATCGGAGACCTGCAGACGTGTGCGCTCGTGGCGCGCGACGGCTCGATCGACTGGATGTGCGTCCCGCGCTTCGATTCCCCCGCCTGCTTCGCGGCGCTCCTGGGCACGCCCGACCACGGGCGCTGGAAACTCGCTCCGGCCGAGCCGGTACGTGATGTTCAACGCCGCTATCGCGACGACACGTTGATCCTCGAGACCACGTTCGAGACCGCCGGCGGACGCGTGCGCGTCGTCGACTTCATGCCGCTGCGCACCGACGCGATCGACCTGATGCGCATCGTCGAGGGCGTCGAAGGGCGCGTGCCGATGCGCATGGATTTCTCGATCCGCTTCGACTATGGCTCCATCGTGCCGTGGGTGCGTGCGGTCGACGAACGTGGCATCCGCGGCATCCGCGCCATCGCAGGGCCGGACACGGTTTTCCTGCGCGCCGACGTGCCGTTGCGCGGCGAGAACTTCACGACCGTGGCCGAGTTCGAAGTCGCCGCCGGCGAGCGCGTCGCGTTCGATCTCACCTGGACGGAGAGCCATCACCCTCATCCATCGCGCGAAGATCCTCACGCGGCGCTCATCCATCTCGAGCAGTTCTGGCGCGACTGGTCCTCGCGCTGCACGTACGACGGCAAATGGCGCGAGGCGGTGATGCGATCGCTCATCACGCTCAAGGCGCTCACGTACGCGCCCACCGGCGGCATCGTCGCCGCCGCGACGACGTCGCTGCCCGAGCAGATCGGCGGCGTGCGCAACTGGGACTACCGCCTCTGCTGGCTGCGCGACGCAACGTTCGCGATCTACGCGCTCCTGGGCGGCGGATACACCGAAGAGGCCATCGCCTGGCGGGAGTGGCTCGTGCGCGCTGCGGCAGGACTGCCGGAAGAACTGCAGATCATGTACAGCATCCGCGGCGAGCGGCATCTCACCGAGTTGGAGATCCCCTGGCTGCCCGGCTATGAGGGCTCGGCGCCGGTGCGTGTGGGCAACGCCGCGTTCAAGCAATACCAGCTCGACGTGTATGGCGAAGTCATGGACATGCTGCATCTCACGCGTAAGCTCGACCTCCCGCCGAGCGATGACGCATGGCGCGTTCAGTCCGCGCTGATGCGTTTTCTCGAGAGCGGGTGGAAGGAACCGGACGAGGGCATCTGGGAAGTGCGCGGCCCGCGGCGGCACTTCACGCACTCGAAGGTCATGGCCTGGGTGGCATTCGACCGCGCCGTCTCCGCGGTCGAGAAGTTCGCGCTCAAAGGACCGGTCGAGCGATGGCGCGCGATGCGCGATGAGATTCGCGCGGAGATCCTCGAGAAAGGTTTCCGCGACGACGTCAACGCCTTCACGCAGTTCTACGGCTCACCGAACGCCGACGCCAGCCTGCTGATGCTCCCGGCCCTCGGCTTCATCGCCGCCGACGACCCGCGCATGATCGGCACCATCGCGCACATCCGCGCGCAGCTCGAGAACCACGGCCTCCTCCATCGCTATCCGACGTCCGAGACGATCGACGGCCTGCCGCCGGGCGAAGGGACGTTTCTGCTCTGCACGTTCTGGCTCGCCGACACTCTCGCGCTGTCCGGCCGCTACGAGGAGGCCGAGGAGATCTTCGAGCGCCTCCTCGCGCTGCGCAACGACGTCGGCCTGCTGAGCGAACAGTACGACCCCGTCGCCCTGCGCCAACTCGGCAACTTCCCGCAGGCGTTCTCGCACGTGGGCCTGATCAACACCGCGCAGAACCTGCGCAGACAGGACGGCCCGTCGCGGCATCGCCAGCAATGACGGCGGGAGGCCCTCCGGTCGTCACGGGCCGGCGTGGTTACCATCAGTCCGTCATGTCGAAGACCGTTGGCGCCGCCGGAGGTCCCCGGTGTCACCGCTATTCTGCGATTCGCTCGGCTCTCTTTTCCTGGCCGCCCTGGAACAGCGTCACCGCCGTGGCCTTGCCATCGGCACCCATGTGAAACGCGAGGCGCGCAGGGACGCCGACCACCGCGAACTCGGTCGCCGATTCAGCAGTGAGGGACAGCTTGTTCTGGCCGGTTGCCTGCGTCATCAGCTTTCCGTCCTCGACGAAGAACGAAAGGATGAACGACGGCGCGAGCTGATAGCGGCCGACGAACGCGTCGAGCGGGTACTTCATCTCCTCCGCTGTCGGCGCAGGCTTCTCCAGTCGCTCGATGACTGCGCGGGCATTCGCGTTCTTCGGGTCGAGCTCCAGAGACTTGCGATAGTTGGCCAGCGCGAGCTCCTTGTTGCCGGCCGCGGCATAGCTCTCGCCGAGGCTGTCGTACGCGTTGGCGGACTCCGGGAACATCTCCACGTTCAGGCGGAACACCTCGATTGCATCCGCGATGCGGCCGTTCTGCAGCAACGTGTAGCCGAGCGTGTTCAGCTCCGGCTCGCGGAAGTCGTACTCACGCGGCTTCTGGCTGCGCAGCTCGCGATAACGGGCGACCATGGCCGCGCCGTCGCGGTCGATCGACTGCAGCTCCTCCGCGATCGGCTTTTTCGGCTGTTGCGGCTCGACATCGTGCAGGATGCTGAGGATGCCCGACGCCAGGGCATCGAGCGTGTCGCCGCGCGAAGTGTTGTCGAGCAGCACCACGAGCTCCTTTCGCTCCGGGACCCGTACGAGCACGGTACTGAATCCGTGAATCCCGCCGTTGTGCCGGATGATGCTCAACTCCGTCTTCTGATCGTCGAGCTTCGTTTTCCGGATCGACCAGCCGAAGCCGTAGTCGCGCAGCCCCGGCGTGAAGATCTGCTTCTTCAAATCCTCCTTCAGCAGTTTCTCCGTGTAGAGCGCGCGGTCCCACAGGTAGAGATCCTCCACCGTCGAATACAGCGATCCCGCGGCATAAGGAATGGTCATGTCCAGATACGGCGCGTTGAAGTATCGGCCGCCGGCGAGGTAGTAACCGCTGGCGCGCCTGGGAATGAGCGGCGTGGGCAGGTCGTACCCCGATGCCTTCATCCCGAGCGGGTCGAAGATCCTCTCTTGCAGCGCCTCGGCATACGTCTTTCCGGTGACCTTCTCGATGATCGCGCCGAGGAGGAAATAGGCGGAGTTGTTGTAGGCCCAGTTCGTGCCGGGCTCGAACTCGAGGTCGCCGCTCGCCCATTTCTTGACGAAGTCGGCGGGCGTATATGGATCGCGCGATTCGTTCTGGAAGAAGCCGGGCAGGCCGGTGTAGCTGGGAATCCCGCTGGTGTGATTGAGCAGGTGCGCAATGGTGATGCGATCGCCGGTGTCTTTCCTGTAATCCGTCAGATGCGTCGTGACGCGATCCTCGAGCTTGATCTTCCCCTCGGCCACCAATTGCATGATCACCATCGACGTGAACTGCTTCGTGAGCGATCCGAGCCGGAAACGGACGTCCGGCGTGTTGGGGATCTGCCACTCGAAATTCGCGTAGCCGTAGCCCTTCTTGTGGATCACGCCGGATTCGCCGGCGACCAGCACCGTGCCATTGAATTGTCGTAATTCGTTGTACTTGCGCAGCAGCGCATCGATGCTCTCCGCCTTCGATGCGCCGAGGAGCGGGGAGGTGAGGGACGCGATGAGGAGGATCAGTGCGAGACGCATCGCGGAATCCTACTAGACCGGGAGGCCTCCCGTCTTACAACGTCGCGCCGCAGAACTTGCAGTGCGTGGCGTCGTCGTCATGGCCTTCGCGTCCGCAGGCGGGACACGACTGCCGCGAATGCCCGCGGCCGCGCGGGGCGGTGAGCTCGGACGTCACGATGCGCGTGGGGACGGCGATGATCGCGTAGCCGATGATCATCACCATCGATGCGAGAAACTTCCAAAGCGGCGTTTGCGGCGAGAGGTCGCCGTAGCCGACCGTCGTCAGCGTCACGATCGCCCGGTACATCGAGACGAGGATGTTGTCGAAGCCATGCCTCGGCCCTTCGACCATGTACATGAGCGCGCCGATGATCACGCCTGCCTCGCTGAGGTACTCAGTCAGCTTCAGGATGCGGAAAATGCGCAGCAGCCGCAGCACGCGCACGGTGAGGAACAGTTGCGCGCCCGGAACGAACAGCGTGAGCCACGTCGGCGCGACTCCCAGCAGGTCGACGATGCCGAGGAGCTGCGCGCGTAGGCCAGGGGACGGCGGACGGCGATGAGACGGAGGATGTGCTCGACCGTGAAGAGCACCGTGAACGCCATCTCGACCGCGAACAGCTCGCGCCGCCAGCGGGGACGTTTCGTAGCTCATGGAGTAAACGTAGCCATATGCCGGCCGTCACCGTGTGACGATCGGCTTCGAATAGAGGAAGTCGCGCATCTGCACGGTGCCCATGTAATTTTTGTCGGCGCAGGGGCCGATCTTGTCGACGTCGGCCGCTTCGAACCGGTTCTCGGTGACGCGAAAGACGGTGAGGCCGCCGTCATTGCCGCTGCCGCAGTGTCCGGAGGCAACGGTGAACGCGACCACCGGCGGCGTCTTCGCGTCGATCGCCTTCGCGAGAACACAACCGACCGTGCCGGTGCCGGAGTCGCGGCCGGTGATCCGGCAGTAGTCGGCGCGGTTGTCGTTGTTTACATCGACCCACGACCGTGACGATGCGAAGCCGGGATCGAGTCGCGGTCCGAAGACGTCGTATCCACTCATGGCGGCGCATGCGACACGGCCGCCGAACTCGCTGTCTCGAATGATCGGACGGCAGAACTCGCGGTTGCCGTCGTTGTCGAAGTCGGCCCAGGCGCGACCGGCATCGAAGCCGAGGTCGATGCCGCGGCTGGCCGGCTTCGGAGGCCATTCGTAGAAGGCCACGGGCGTGTGAATCTCATCGACGAAACCGTGGCCGTTCGACAGCGTGCAGCGCGCTGCGCCGAGGTTGCTGCCCGGTTCGCGATAGTCGGTCAGCCGGCAGAAGTCGGCGAAGCGATCCCCATTGACATCGACGAACGTCCGTCCGGCGTCGGCGCCGATATCGAGCGGCCTGGTGGAGACGAACGTCGAATCGTTGAAGGAATTGCGGTACAAAGCGCAGCGCGGGAACTTTCGATCGCCCTCCGTCATGGTCCTGCAGTAATCGAGGTTGCCGTCGCCATCGACGTCCGCGAACGCACGTCCGGCCTTCCACCCGGCGTCGCCGACGCTGCCTGCAATCGTTTTGTCGAAGCCTTTGCCGCTCGAGAGATGGCAGGTGACGGTCGTGCCCGAGACATGGCAGAAGTCCGTCTTGCGGTCCTTGTTCGCGTCGACCCAGAAGCGGATGTGCGCGCCGCGGGCGCCGCCGCCCCCGATGTCGGGCGAGCTGATGGTGTTGCCGAAACCCGTTCCCGTGGAGAGCGTGCAATCGACGCGCGCGGGACTCCCGACCACGCGGCAGAAGTCGGCGTAGCCGTCGTCGTTCACATCCACCCAGGCTCGGCCGTCCTCGATGTCCCAGCCTGCGTCAAGCCTGTCGCCCGAGACCTCCCTGGTCGTGAATTTCGTTCCGTCGAACAGGCGGCAGCTCGGATAGGCGCCGCGGCTCGACAGGATGCGGCAGAAGTCGAGCGTGCCGTTGCGATCGACGTCCGCCCAGCCGCGGGTCCCCTCGAACCCGACCTCGACGGAGACCGACACGTCTTCTCCGAAGACGGGCTGCGCCTTCGCCGTCACCTTGACCGGCGCAGGATCGAGTCGCGCCACCACGTGCGCGTGCCCGTTGATGAGGGCCAGCACGTTGTAGCCGCGGATGGCCTCCTCGAACAGCGCGCGCACCTCCGGATTCCACCAGTAGCTCGACCATGCGTCGGCATTGCGGCCAATGCCGGGAGGGTCGTATCCGTAGTGCTGGATGATGACGATCGGCGCATTGGCGGTGCCGGTCCGCGTGACGTGCTCCTGCAGCGTGTTTTTCAGCCACGCCACCGCGTCGCAGTCCGACTCCGCGGGACCTCTCGTCAGCCCATGGTTGGTGAGCCTCCCGTCCGCGCTGATCGCGCGGCACGGCTCGGCGATCGATGGGCTGAGCACCACCACGAGCAGCCGTCCGTTCGCGCCCATCGTCACCGCGTAATGGTTCGGCACGGCGACGGCCGCGGACCACGTCGACTGGAACAGAGCGACGCGTTGAAGGCGGGAGGTTTCCTCCACGATCTGGTTCACGCCGATCATGTTCGCCAGTCCGAGGGGGGTGAACGCATCGTTGTGGGTGACGACGTCATGGTTGCCGGCGGCGAGATAGGCGTGGGCCTGCAGCGCGTGGGGCCGGTCGACGTAGAACTGGCGCAAGAGCTTCTTCGCCATCGGATGTTCGTTGATGGCGTTGTCGACCATCAAATCTCCGGCCACGAAGACCGCCTCGGGCATCGGGATCGGGGTTCCGGCGCCGATCGCCGCGTCCGGCCATTTCAACCGTCCTTCGGGCGTTGCGAGCTCGTTCAGCGCGCGCACGTGATTGGCGGCGATCTGGTCCGTCATGAAGCGGGTGGTGTCTCCGATGTGCGTATCGCCGGTTACGAAGAACGTGACGTCGAGCGCTTCCTGCCCTCGCACGGACGGGGCGCCGCACAGGAGGACCGCGAGGAGCGAAAGGTGTCGGGACGTCATTCCGGAAGCCTAGCAGGCCCGCGCGATTTCGCGGAAGGCAATGCGGTCCTGCAGCCCTTCAACGAACAAGTGCTGGCCGGCTTCTGGCCGGAGCGGATCCAGTACGTCCACGACCGCTGCGCCACGCTCCCATTCCCTTCGAAGAAATCGCGGCACGCGCGCAACGGCCCAGATCGCGCCGGAGCTGGCTCGCACGTGGGGCGATCCCGCGATCCGCCGCCACTTCGACTGCCCCCTTCATCCGAGCCGGCGGGGATGCTTAACGATCTCGGCGAGATGCTCTCCCGGTACTGCGACTTGATCCGAGTTCCGTCGGGCTGACTTTTGATCTTCGGCGCACGCTCGATGTTCGCGACTGAAACACCGAATCCCATGAACGGACACTTCTCCCCACGGCTTCCGCGCTAACTCGTTGACAGAGCAGGCACGGCAACATGGCAGCGCCGTTGCCGTAAGCGCACTTCATGGATCTGCTCTGGAAGGACATCCGACACGGCATCCACTCGCTCATCGTGCATCCCGGTTTCGCGGTCATCGCGATTCTCACCCTGGCCCTCGGCATCGGAGCGACGACCGCGATCTTCAGCGTCGTCAACGGCGTGCTGCTGCAGCCATTGCCGCTGAACGATCCCGCGCGCCTGGTGATGATCTGGGAGCAGCACCTCGACGAGCCGGACGCGGAGCCGAATCGCGTTTCGCCTGCGAATTACACCGAATGGACGCGGCAGACCACGCGTCTCTTCTCCTCCCTCGGCGCCGCATTCGATTGGGAACTGAGCATGACCGGCCAGGGCGAGCCGGAAGTCATCCGGGCCGGTCACGCGAGCGGAACGCTCTTCCGCACGCTCGGTGCGAAGCCGGTTCTCGGCCGCGTGATCGAACGCGACGACGATCCCATCACAGTTCTCAGCTACGCCTTCTGGCAGCGCAAGTTCGGCGGCGATCCTCGAGTCCTCGGCAGGACGGTGCAGATCGACGGCGTGGCGCACACCATCGCCGGCGTCATGCCGCGGGAGTTCCTCGTTCCGAAGAGCCGCGCGGATCTGTGGATTCCCTACTCCGTCCCCGCGCAAGTGCGCGGGCGATATCTCACCGCGATCGCGCGCCTCGCGCCGGGCGTGACGATCGCGCAGGCGCAGGCGGGGATGGCCGTGGTCGCCCGGCGGACCGAAGCGGCGGCACCGCAGTCGAATGCCCGGATGGGCGTGAAGGTCATCGCCGTGCACGAGCAGGTCGTCGGCAGCGTGCGCCGCGCGTTGCTCATCGTCTTCGCCGCCGTCGCGTTCCTGCTTCTCATCGCGTGCGTGAACATCGCCAACCTTCTCCTCAGCCGCTCGACGTCGCGCACGAAGGAGATGGCCGTGCGCGCCGCTCTCGGCGCGTCGCGCGGACAGTTGATCCGCCAACTGCTGACCGAGAGCATCATCCTCGCGACGATTGCCGGCATCCTCGGCATCTTCATCGCCGTCGGTGCGACGACGCTCCTTCTCCGTTTCATCCCCGAGTCGGCGATGATGCCGCGCACCGCGGAGATCGCGATCGACGGACGCGTGCTCGCCGTGACTGCGCTGCTCACCCTCGCGACCGGAATCATCTTCGGACTCGCGCCTGCGCTCGAAGCGTCGCGTACAAACCTGCAATCGGGACTCGCGTCGGCGACGCGCGGCTCGAGTCAGGACCGGCGCGGCAAGCGATTCCGCAACGGGCTCATTGTCATCGAGGTCGCGCTGGCTACGGTGCTGCTCATCGGCGCGGGGCTCCTGATCAAGAGCTTCGCGAAGCTCGAGCGCGTCGATCCCGGCCTGCACACGGACGGCGTGGTGACGATGCGCGTCGTGCTGCCGAATGCGTACGCGACGCCGGAGAAGCGGCGGGCCATGGTGACGCACATGCTCGACGAGGTGCGCAGCGTGCCGGGCGTCGCGCACGCCGGCGCGATCGTCAGCGCCAACATGCCCTTCACGGATTCGCGGAGCAACACGGGCTTCTTCATCGAAGGCATGCCGGCACCGGCGCCGGGACACGAGCCGGAGGCCGACATCCGCATGATCGCCGGCGACTACTTCCGCGCGATGGGGATGCAGATGCTGGCGGGCCGCGCGCCCGAAGAGCATGCGCTCGCGCCGGAGCAGGCACAGTTCGTCGTGAACGACGCGTTCGCGCGGCGCTACTTGGGAGGCAACGCCCTCGGCAAGCGCATCGGACTCGAATGGTTCGACCTGCTGAAAGGCGAGATCGTCGGCGTCGTCAGCAGCGTGCGACAGAAAGGACTCAGCGAAGACCCGGCTCCGGCGATCTACGTGAACTCCGTGCATGACCGCGGCCTCTCCTTTACGCTCGCGGTCGCGGCGAAAGGCGAGCCCGCCGCGGTCGCCGCACCGGTCACGCGCGTGCTGCGATCGCTCGATCGGGGCATGCCCGTGACGAACGTGAGGACGCTGGAGTCTCTCGTCGAGGGAACGATCTCGCGTCCGCGCTTCAACGCGACGATGCTGACGCTCTTCGCCGCCCTCGGACTGCTGCTCGCGTCGATCGGCATCTACGGCGTGCTGTCGTACTCGGTGTCACAACGCACGCAGGAGATGGGGATCCGCATGGCCCTCGGCGCGGACGCGAGCGGCGTGCGCGGTCTCGTCGTGCGCGACGGAGTGCAGGTCGCGGCGATCGGAATCGCGCTCGGTTTGGTCGTCGCGTTCCCCGCCACGCGCGTCCTCTCCGCATTGCTGTACGGCGTGGAGGCCACGGATGCGACGGTGTTCAGTGCAGTCGCGCTGGTGCTGCTGTGCGTCGCGCTGGCGGCAAGCTACCTGCCCGCGCACCGTGCCACGCGCGTGGATCCGATGATGGCGTTGCGGCCGGAGTGAGCGCTATGGAGTGCGGCGGCCGCAGCCGCGTAATCCCGTCTGGGCCGCCGGCGTTCTACTTCACGCGCTTCCCGCGCTGCACCACCACGTCCACGCGCGACAACAAATCGATGTGCTCGAGCACGTCCCCGCGCACGGCGATGATGTCCGCATATTTGCCCGCCGTGACGGTGCCGACGTCCTTCGACACCTTCATCGCCACGGCCGGCCAATAGGTCGCTCCGCGAATCGCTTCCATCGGCGGGATGCCCAGCTTGCGCACCCATACGTCGAGCTCATTCCATGTCGTCTGGGAGTGAAAGTTCATCGGGATGCCGCTGTCGGTTCCGATCAGCAGCACCACGCCGGCTTCGCGCAGTTGCTCGATCTTGCGCTTGAGCGTGGGACGCCGTGCGGGCGTGAGCTGATAGTACGGTAGTTGACCAGGTTGGCGCAGCGAGGTCTTGATGTCGTCGACGATCTCTTTCGTCAGCCCGCGATGCCACGACTCGTCGTCAAGCACCTCCGGGTTGTCGCGCATCGATTCGTAATTCATCAGCCCCTGCACCGTCGGCGTCCAGAACATCGGCCCGAGCCGCATCTGCGCCGTGCGTTCGCGCAGTTTCTGGATGATGTCCGCGGGATATTCCGGCGCCGATCCCAGGCCCGTATGTTCGAAACAATCCACCCCGGCCTCGAGACCGCGACGGATCTCCTCGGGGCGATGCGAGTGCGCGACCACGGGGAGATTGCGCTTGTGTGCTTCATCGACGACCGCGCGCACTTCCTCCATGGTCATGAGGTCCTGATCGACCAGCTTGATCACGTCGACGCCGGCATCGGCCAGGCGTTTCACCTTCGCGCGCGCATCCGCGGCGCCGTTCACGCCCCAGCGTGAATCCTCTTCACCGGCATAGGGCTCGTGCTGAATGAACGGACCGGAGACGTACAGCGTCGGCCCGGGAATCTCGCCGCGACGAATGGCCTCGCGGATGGCGAGGATGTCGTCGAGCGGTGCGCCGAGGTCGCGGGCGCTGGTGACGCCGGCCATGAGCAGTTGATGCGCGGACGCGGGCATGATCGTGGAGCGATACAGCGGCGGGTATTGCTTGAACCAGTGCGCATAGTCGGCGTGCCCGTTGATCATGAGGTGCACGTGCATGTCCCACAGCCCCGGCAGCACATCCATCCCCTCGGTCGAAATCACCTCAGCACCCGCCGGCACGGCGAGAGACCCAACCTGTCCAACCGCGGTGATCCTCTCTCCCTCGATGAGGATCACGCTATTCGCGAGCGGAGCCCCACCAAACCCATCGATCAACCGCCCGCCCACGAGCGCCTTCACGGCGCCGCTGGCAAATGCGGGCCACGCCAGCAAGATCAAAATCACAACTCGCATAGCCGCCGATGATAGCGGAGCGCCGGCGTCCCGCCGGCTGGCCCGGCGCCGCCCTTGGAATGCGTACATGCAACCTACGCTTCCGGCCACGTCAGCGCCGTCGCGAACCCAGGCACCTCGCGCGACAACCACTCCGAATGCACGGACACGAGGTCGCGCAACTCCTGCGCGAGCACCGCGCTGACCGACTTCCCGTCGACGGCGGCCAGCGCTCCAACGCGACGACTCCCATGCGCGGAATGCGCACCTCGAGGTCCGTCAGCCGCAACAACTCCGGTTTCACCACGGCGACGTTCGATCCGAGCGCCTCCTCGACGACCTCCTGCGACCAGAGCTCCATCCCGAGCGACACCAGCTCCGCCCACGGCAGCACGAGCCCTTCGTCCGTCTCGACGCCTTCCAACTCGCCGGCGCAGGTGGTGAGTACTGTCTCACGCGCATGCGCCGTGATCGCGACGCGCGTTCACCGGTACCCTTCCGCCTGCAACTCGAACAACTCCGCGTACCGCCCACCCGCCGTGAGCAGTTCCGCGTGCGTGCCTGCCGCTTCGAGTTGGCCGTCCGCGAGGACGAGGATTCGGTCGGCCATACGCACGCTCGAGAAGCGGTGGGAGATCAGCACCGCGGTCTTGCCGGCGCTCAGTTCGCGGAAGCGTTGGAAGACTTCGAACTCTGCCCGCGCGTCGAGGGCGGCGGTCGGTTCGTCGAGGATCAGCAGTTGCGCGTCGCGCATGTAGGCGCGGGCGATGGCGATTTTCTGCCACTCGCCGCCGGAGAGGTCGATGCCCGATGTGCGCCTTCGTGGTCGAGCGCGTGTTGCGCACCAGGTGTGTCTCGCCGGCCTGCTTGATCGACTGCAGCGTCGTCCCCGGCGCGAGCACGTACGGACCGGTGCCGATGTACGAGGCGCCGCGCTCGAGGACGATGGCCGTGTTCCATTGCGTGAGCACCGTGTCGAAGCGGGGACTGGGGCCGGACATGGTGAAGACCACGCGATCGTTGACCGCGGCCACTTTCGCGCGGCCGAACAGTGCTTTCGTTCGCGAGAGCGATGCCGCCGCGAGCTCCGCGGTGAACGGCGTGCCGTCGGAGAAGACGATGCCCTGTCGCACGGCGGCGGAATAGACCGGCTGCGGTCCGTCGCGATCGAGCCGCAGTTTTTCGGCGAAGAGCCACGGCTCGATCGAGCCGTTCGGCATGACCGTGTACGGCGTCTCGAAGATCTGCTCGAGCACGAGCGCCGTGATGGTGTCGCCCGCCTGGCGCGGATCCATCGAGCCGGGCGCGCTGAGCACGCCGATGCGAAGCGATTTCACTGCGGACGCTGCTGCACTCTGCAAAGCCGGAAGCGGCATGCTGCTCATCGCGACTCCTCCATCTGAACCCGTGCGCGCAGACTAGCAGCGCGTTCTGAAGAGGTTGTTAACGCGCGGTGAGGAGATGGTGTCGCCCTTGCTCTGATCTGTTCGCATGAGCGAAGAAAAATCGACCGAGGAGCAGAACATCAAGATCACGGCGATCGTCGGAAGCGAGGCGCTCGGCTACACCGGATCCGGTCGCGAGGAGCTCAGCGGCCGGAGCGGCGAGGATGATGCGAAGCCGTCCGGCAAGCTCGGGGATGACCTCGCGGACAACAATCCAGGCGATCTCTAAGACGGCTTCACCGATCCGGCGCGTCGCTCCAGATGGGATGAATTGGCGCGATCCCTTAGAATCCGCGCTTCATGCCAGTTGATTTTTCCGTCGGTCTCATCGTCGGCAACCGCCGCGAGCGCGCGATCCGCTGTCTCGACTCGCTGGTCTCGCAGAGCGCCATCGATCGGATGGAGATCCTCGTCTTCGACATCGCGCGCGACCACCACGGTCCACTGCCGGGCAGCAATCATCCGCGCGTGCGCATCGTGCGCATGCAGGAAGCGACGTATGCGAAGGCGCGGCTGCGCGCGGTGCATGAATCCGTCGGACCTATCGTCGGGTTCATCGAGGAGCACGCGTGGGCCTTTCCCGGATGGGCCGAGGCCATCATGGAAGCGCACGGCGAAAAGTACGCGGGCGTCGGGGCCGAGGTGCATGTCGGCAATCCGAGTGTGCCGAACAGTCCGCTCATCGGCGTGATGAATCACCATCCGTGGCTCGCGCCGGCCACGCGCGGACTGCGCGCGCATCTGCCCGGCCACAACAGCGCGTATAAACGCGAGGTTCTGCTGCGCTATGGCGACCGGCTGCTCGATCTGTTGCGCGCGGAGCTCACGCTCTGCACCGCGCTGCGCAAGGACGGCCATCAACTCTTTCTCGAGACGAACGCGAAGTTCGCGCACATCAACGAGACCGGCATCGCCAGTCCGGCGCGGGGGTACTTTCTCTGGAACCGCTGCTACGGCGATTCGCGCGCGCGGCAGTTCGAGTGGTCGCCGCTGCGCCGCGCGTTCTACGCCGCCTGCACCCCGCTGATGCCCGTCTACTACCTCGGCCACCTGCTGCCGCGTTTGTATCGAGAGCGTCCCGACCTGTTCCCGATCGCGCTCGCCGGCGTACACCGGCTGTTCCTCGCGCAGATGGCCAGCGCCGTGGGACATACGACCGGGATGCTGTTCGGCGTGGGGGATGCCGAGGCGCGGTTTTCCGACTACGAAACGAGCGAGTATCGACAGTTGGAACCGCCGGATGTCGCGCACATCTGAGGCGAGCGCGCGGCCACGCGTGTCGGTCGTGATTCCGGCGTATCGCTCGGACGCGACCATCGCGCGCTGTTTGCGCGCCATCGAAGCGCAGACGTATCGCGACTTCGAGACGATCGTGGTCGACTCCAGTCCGGACGAAAAGACGGCGGATGTCGTGCGCGGCTTTTCGTTCGTGAACTTCTTTCGCAGCACGGCGCGGTTGCTGCCGCACGCGGCACGCAATCAGGGAGTGACACTCGCGCGCGGCGAGTTGCTGGTGTTCACCGATCCCGACATCTATCCGCCGCCGGACTGGCTGGCGCGGATGGTTGCGGCATACGACGAGCACGGCGGCGTCGTGGTCGGCGCGATCGATTGCTACGGCGACGGTCTGCGCGATCGCGCCATGCATCTGTGCAAGTTCAGCAAGTGGCTGCCGTACGGCGCGCGACGGCCGGTCGACATGAGCCCGACCGGCAACATGCTCGTGCGCCGCGATGAGTTCGACCACGCCGGCGGCCTCCCCGGCGATCTCTTCCTCGGCGACATCACCCTCAGCCGCGCATTGCAGGCGCGCGGCACGGCGCTGGTGTTCGAGCCGGGCGCCGTCGTCGAGCATCATCATGAAGATACGTTTCGGTCGTTCCTGCGAACGCGTTTCGTGCGCGGCATCTGGTACGGCGAGATGCGCACGCAATGGACGCCGCGCTCTGCACTCGTCGTCTATCTCGCGGTGACCGTGCTGCCAGTGCGGCTAACACGCATCGCCGCGCTGATGGCCATGCATGGCCGCGGCGACTGGAAACGTTGGATCGCGCCATACCCCGCCGCGCTCCTCGGCCACGTGATCTCGCTGGCCGGCGAAGCGATCGCCTACGCGAAAGCGGTCTTTGGAGTGCGGCGGCAAAGCCGCCGCTAGCGGCCGGTGGAACGCCGGCGTCCCGCCGCCGTCCCGGCGACGGGAGCGAGACGCTCCCTGCTCAGCCGCCGAGACGGCGGCGTTCCAAAGCCGGCGGCTTTGCCGCCGCACTCCATCAGTACAATGAACCATGCGAATCGCGCTCGTGTCGCCTCGCGGTCCTCTCTATCGCCACCGGTCGGGCATCTGGAAGAAGTCGCTTCGGTACGCGCCGCTCACGCTGACCACGCTCGCGTCGCTCGTCCCGCCGGAGCTGAACGCTGACGTCATCCTCATGGATGAAGGCATCCGCGACATCGACCGCAACCTCGACGTCGACCTGGTTGCGATCAGCCTCATCACCGGCACCGCGCCGCGCTCGTACGAGCTGGCCGCGCACTTTCGCAATCGCGGCATCCCCGTCGTCCTCGGCGGCGTGCACGCGACGCTGATGCCCGGCGAAGCGCAGCAGCATTGCGACGCGCTCGTGGTCGGATACGCCGAGGAAACGTGGCCGCGGCTGCTGCGCGACTTCGCCGCGGGACGCATGCAGCGCCGCTACGATCAGCACGCAGGCCTCAAGCTCGGGAACCTCCCAATCCCGCGCCGCGACCTCCTGCCTGCGCGCGACTACATCACGCTGCACACCATCGAAGCGACGCGCGGCTGCATCCACAAATGCGAATTCTGCGTCGTGCCCGCCGCGTGGGGACGCCCGCTGCACAAACCGATCGGCGACGTGATCGCGGACGTGCGGCAGATGAAGCCGAAGAAGCTGATCTTCCTCGATCTCAACCTGATCTCCGACGTCGACTACGCGAAGGAGCTCTTCCGCGCACTGATCCCGCTGCGCACGCGCTGGGGCGGTCTGGCCACGACGATGATCGCCTGGGATGACGAGCTGCTCGACCTCGCCGCCGAAAGCGGCTGCGCCGGCCTCCTCCTCGGATTCGAATCGCTGAGTGACGGCGCACTCGCGGAAACGCGCAAGGCCTTCAGTTCGCGCATGGAGTACGCCACGGTCATCGAGAAGCTGCACGCGCGCAAGATCGCCATCCAGGGCTGCTTCGTGTTCGGCTTCGACGATGACGACACGAGCGTTTTCGAGCGCACGGCGCAGTTCGCAATTGATCAACACATTGACCTTCCGCGTTACGCGATCCTGACGCCGTTCCCCGGCACGCCGCTGCACAATCGGCTCGCCACCGAAGGACGGCTGCTGACCACGGACTGGAGCTACTACGACGGTCAACATGTTGTCTATCGTCCCGCGCGCATGACTGCGGAGGAATTGCAGCAGGGGACCGAGCGCGCGTGGAAGATGACATACAGCTACCGGGGCATGTTCAAGCGCCTCGCCGGTGCGCGCGTGCAGTTGCCAATCGCGATCCCCGCCAACCTCGGGTACCGCTTCTACGCGCATCATCTGAACAAGTACTACACGTGCGACTGGTCGTTGCCGAGCGCGGAGGCGGCGTGACGAGTCCCTCGGGTTCCTCGGAGTTCCTCGGAGTTCCTCGGGGAAGCAAAGACCGCCGTCTGCCGAGTAATGCTGAGCCCCTCCGAGGAACCCCGAGGAACCCGAGGAACTCCGAGGAACCATCAAGGTGCGCCTGACCCTCGTTCATCCGTGCATCGGGCGCCGCGTCGGCGAAAAGTACATTCGCACGTGGCAGATGGAGCCGCTCGCGCCGGCGGTGCTGGCGGGACTCACTCCGCACGACGTCGACGTGAAGTTTTACGACGATCGCATGGAGCTCATCCCGTACGACGAGCCGACCGACCTCGTCGCGATCAGCGTTGAGACCTATACCGCGCGGCGCTCGTATGAGATCGCGTCCGAATATCGGGAACGCGGCGTGCCGGTGGTCATGGGCGGCTTTCACGCGACGCTCGTGCCGGACGAGGTTGCGGAGTACGCGGATGCGGTCGTGATCGGGGAGGCCGAGGGATTGTGGCCGCGGGTGATTGATGACTTTCGCCATGGACAATTGCAGCGCACGTATCGACTGCATGCGCGTCCATCGCTCGCCGGCACCGGACCCGATCGGCGCATCTTTCGTGGCAAGCGGTATCTTCCGCTCGGACTGATCGAAGCGGGACGCGGCTGCCACTTCAAGTGCGAGTTCTGCGCGATCCAGTCCTACTTCAACAGCACGCAGACGCGCCGGCCGGCGGAAGAAGTGGTCGAAGAGATCCGGCGCAATCCGAAGCCGTTGTACTTTTTCGTCGACGACAACATCACGTCGAACCTCGATCAGGCGAAGGAGCTCTATCGCCAGCTCATCCCGCTCAAGATCCGGTGGGTGAGCCAGGCCAGCATCAACGTCGCGCACGACGAGGAACTGCTGCGGCTCCTCCGCGCGAGCGGTTGCCAGGGCTTGCTGATCGGGTTCGAGTCACTCAATCCGGAGAATCTCCGGAAGATGCACAAGTCCTTCAACACGATGAAAGGCGGCTACGCGGTCGCCCTCGAAAATCTGCGGCGCCACGGCATGCGGCTCTATGTCACGTTCATCGTCGGCTACGACGGCGACTCGCACGAGTCGCTCGCGGAGGTGATGCGGTTCGCCGAGGAGCACAAGTTCTACATCGTGGCGTTCAATCATTTGACGCCGTTCCCGGGCACGCCGTTGTACGAACGATTGCAGAGCGAAGGACGGCTGCTGTTCGACAAGTGGTGGCTCGATCCCGCGTACCGCTATGGCATGGTCCCGTACACGCCGTGGGGCATGACCGCGGACGAGGTGAAGGAAGGCTGCATCACGGCGCGCAAGGAGTTCTATCGCTTCGGCTCGATCTGGCGGCGCAGCCTCGACAAGGTCAACAGCGGTTCGGCGTACATGGGTGCGAAATTCTTCACGATCAACTGGCTGATCCGCCGCGAGGTCACGCAGCGGCGCGATTATCCGCTCGGCCACGAGGGATTCCGCGGGCCGCTATTGCGAGTGAACCCATGAGCGACGTCGCGTTCGCGCTTGCGACCGATGCGGATGATTCGGGCATCCGCCGGTTGCTGTCGTCGAATCCGGTGCCGGGCCGGATCCGCATTCGCTACGAGCGCGAGCCGCATTACTTCGATGGCTGCGCGACGATGGGGCAGACGCAGGTGCTCGTGGCGCGTGCCGAGGGGCGGGTGGTCGGCGTTGCGTGCCGTGCGATCCGGCGCATGTACATCAACGGCCAGCCCGCCGACGTCGGCTACCTCGGCCAGCTCCGCGTCGATCCGCAATTCCGTGGACGCTGGCTCGTGCTGCGCGGCTTCCGCAAGCTGCACGAACTGCATCGCGAATCACCGCCGCGCGGGTATGTGACGACGATCATCGAAGGCAACGAAGAAGCGGAAGGTGTTTTGGTGCGACTGGCGCGCGGGCCGATGCCGCGGTATCGCAAGCTGGATCGGTTGGTGACGTTGGCTCTGGAGCGACGGGCTCTCAGCCCGTCAGCCGTCGTCAGCAATCGACGGGCTGAGAGCCCGTCGCTCCAGATGGTTACGGAGTTCCTCAATCGGGAAGGGCGTAAGAAGAACTTCTTTCCCGTCTACGACGTCCACTCCTTCACGGACGGCACCACTCGCGGTTTCGACCCGCGCGACTTCATCGTCGTCGAGCGCCACGGCGCGATCGCCGGCGTCGCCGGTCTGTGGGACCAGAGCGCGTACAAGCAGAGTGTCGTCGACGCATACGATCCAATCACGCGCGCGGCGCGTCCGTTCTATAACACCGCGGCACGGCTGACAGGACGAGCCACGCTGCCGAAGCCGGGCACAAAGCTGCGCCACGCGTACGGCAGTTTCTTCTGCGTCGCGAACGACGATCCGGGCGTCGCCATCGAGCTGATCACGCGGCTCCTCTCGCTCGCCCGCGAACGCAACCTCGATCACCTCCTCCTCGGCTTCGCCGAAAGCGACCCGCTGCTCGTCGCCGCGCGCGTGTTCCGCCACGTCGCCTATCCTGCGGGCATCTACACCGTCGCCTGGGATGACGACCGCTCCGACTTCCATGACCAACTCGACGACCGTCCCCGCTATCTCGAGCTCGCCGCGCTGTGAAGTCACGCGCCGCGATGCGCTGACCGCCGCCGATCGCGATGAGATGTTCGCGCTCTTCGCCAGCTTCTTCGACGCGCGGCGCGACGTGTTCGAGCGCGATCTCGACGAGAAGGACTGGGCAGTGCTGCTGCGCGATGAGCACGGACGCGTCGACGGCTTCTCCACTCTCATGCGCCTGGAGGTCGACGACGTGACGGTCTTCTTTTCCGGCGACACGGTCGTGGCGCGCCATCGATGGGGGACGTACGACCTGCCGCGTTTCTGGGCGAAGCACGTGTTCTCGGTCGCCGCGACGCTCGCGCCGCGCGACGTGTACTGGTTCCTGATCAGCAGCGGCTATCGCACGTATCGCTACCTGCCGGTCTTCTTCCGCGATTTCTACCCGCGCGTCGACCGCGAAACGCCGCCGCGTGTGAAAGCGCTGATCGATCGCATCGCGCGGGCGAAGTTCAACGGCTCTTACGACGCGAACGCCGGTGTCGTGCGGCTGGCCACACCCGCGCCGCTGCGTGAAGGCATCTCCGATCCCGAAGAGCGGCTCGAGCGCGACCCGCACGTGCGCTTCTTCGTCGAGCGCAATCCGAATCACGCCGCCGGCGACGAGCTCGCGTGCCTCGTGCGCGTGTCATCCGACAACGTCACGCCGGCCGGGCAGCGGATGATCCGGTGAGAGCGCTCTGTCTCGCCGCGAACGGCGCCTGGATCGCGTCGTCGATGCCCGCGGCAGTCGCGTTTCACGCGAACCTCGATCGCGCGGCCGAGGTGCAGGAGGAAGTGCTGCTGCACATTTTGCGGCGCAATGCTGAGACGGACTTCGGACGCGCGCACGGTTTCGCATCGACTCGATCGGCGCGCGAGTATCAGCAACGCGTGCCGGTGCGGACATTCGATGAGTACACAGAGTTGCATGAGCAAGTGGAACGCTGCCGGATCAGCCGGCCGGAGGCCAGCGCTCCACTGTTGACGTCATCACCGATCACACACTACGAATCGACGAGCGGCTCATCGGGCGCGTCGAAGCGCATCCCGTACACGCGCGAGCTGCGCGCGGAAATGGGCCGCGCGATCGCGCCCTGGATCGTGGATCTGTTCCGCGCGCATCCGGGCGCATTTGCCGGCGAAGCCTATTGGTCCGTCTCGCCCGTGCTCCAATCTGGAGCAGCGGGCCAGGATGAGGATCATCTGGGCCCTTTTCGCGCCAGTCTCGTTCATGCTGTCCAAGCCGTACCGTCCAACGTCCGCTTCATATCCAACGTCGAAGACTTCCGCCGCACCACCCTCGATCATCTCTTGCGATGCAAGTCTTTGTCGCTCATCTCCGTCTGGCACCCCAGCTTCCTCCTGCTGCTCCTCGGCAACATCCGCGAGAACCCGTGGCCCAAACTGCGTCTGATCAGTTGCTGGAGCGATGCGAATGCCGCTCGCGATGCAGCGGAGCTCGCGCGCATTTTTCCGGGCGTGCACATCCAGCCGAAGGGATTGCTTTCGACGGAAGGGTTCGTGTCGATTCCGATTGGCGACGAAGCGCCAGCGCTCGCGTACCGCTCGCACTTTTACGAACTGCGTTGCGTGGAAACGGGTCGGGTGGTGCGTGCAACAGAAGGGGAGGTCGGCCGCCGCTATGGCGTGATCCTCACCACCGGCGCCGGTCTGTATCGCTATGACACCGAGGATCTCGTCGAGATCGTCGGCTATCGGAAGGCCTGTCCGCTGCTGCGCTTCGTCGGACGCGAGCGACACGTATCCGATCATTACGGCGAGAAACTCAACGAGGTCTTCGTGCGCGAGCGGCTCGACGTCGTGTTGCGCGATCTGCCGGTGCGCTTCGCCATGCTCGCGTGCGAGGACCGCGCGTACACGTTGTTCATCGAATGCGATGGGCCGCTCGACGAAATCGCGCCACGCCTCGATGCCTCGTTGCGCGAGAACATCCACTACGACTACTGCCGCCGCCTCGGCCAACTCGAGGCGTTGCGCGTGCGCCGCGTCGTCGACGGCGCGGCGACGTATCTCGCGACCTCGGGGCAGCGGCTCGGCGATGTGAAGTTGACATCGCTCGACCCGCGCACCGGCTGGAGTGCACTGTTCTATGGAGTGCGGCAGCGCTAGCTGCCGCTTCCGACGCGGCGGCAAAGCCGTCGCGGCAGCTTTGCTGCCGCTTGTGAAAGCGGCGGCTCTCCCGCCGCACTCCATATTGCTAAACTGCCCGCGATGCCTGATCCGCGCGTCACCATCGCCCAGTTTCATGAGACCTCACACGCCGACAAGGCGAAGAAGGCCATGGACACCGCCGGCATCGACGCCGCGGTCGAGGACGTGCGCCTCGAAGTCCACAACGAGGACGCGTATCGCGCGTTCAACGCGCTCGATCCCGCGCTGCCGGTAGTGGAGGAAGCGTACGAGCCGCGCGCCGCGGTGACGCAGTGCAAGACGTGCGGCGGGAGTGTGGTCCCGACCAATCGCCTGCGCGCATTCATCGCAATCGGTGCGCTCGCGGTCGGCTTTGCACTCGCCTTCGGTACCACGCAAGCCGTCTTCTTCTTCCTCGGCGCACTCGGACTGTTCCTGCTGATGTCGGATCGCTGGCGCTGCACCGAGTGCGGCGCGTCGTGGAACTGATGGCGAAGCGCATCGACTCCGCCGTCGCCGCCTCCCTCACCGAAGCCGTGCGCGAGCTGGAACGCTGCTCGTGTGCGGAAGTGGTGGTCGAGATCCGGTCGCGCTCCGGCTCGTATGCGCACGCGGATGCGCGGTTCGCCGCCGTCATTGCCTTCGTTGCGCTGCTGGTGCTGCTCTTCTCGCCATGGCCGTTCGCGCCGGGCTGGGTGGCGATCGACGTCGCCATCGCGTGGATGATCGGGCTGCTGATCTCGCGCAAGAGCGACTCGGTGCGCCATCTCATGACCGCACGCCGCGAGCGTATCGCGCAGACGCGCCTGGTGGCGGCGTCGGTGTTTCACGATCGCGGCGTCGCGAACACGATCTCGGAGACGGGCGTGCTCGTGTACCTCTCGCTGCTGGAAGGACACATCGAGCTGCTGGCCGATCGCGGAATCCTGGCGAACGTGCCGTCGCTCGAATGGAATCGGATTGCCGAGACGGCGCGGGCGCGGCGGGCGACGACGGAGACCTTGCTGGAGATCGTGCGCGCGATGATGCCGCTGCTCGGGAAACACCTGCCCTCGCGCGAAGGAGACGTGGACGAGCTTTGCGACGTGCCGCGGTTCGTCGAGTGATGAAACGCGTTCTCTTCGTGTTGATCGTGCTGTCGCTCGTCGTGGTGAGCGCGGACGCGCGCATCGGCGGTGGCGAATCGTATTCCGGCGGCGGCAGCAGCTCATCCGGGGGCGGAAACGGTGGCGGTGGCGGCGGAGATAGTGGCGACGCGGAGCTGCTCTATTACCTGTTCCGCTTCCTCTTGTGGCTGACGATGGAGTATCCGGCCATCGGGATCCCGGTCGACATCGTGGTGGTGATCGTGCTGGTGCGCTGGTGGAGGAGGAAGAACAGCGGCGAGATCCTCACCATCAGCACGGTCACGAATGCCGGGCCGGCGCCAATACGGCTCGACGCCTTGCGCAAGTTCGATCCGAATTTCTCCGAGATCACGTTCAGCGATTTCTGCTACTCGCTTTACGCGAAGGCGCATACCGCGCGCGCAACTGGCGATCTCGATCGCTATGCGCCTTATCTCAGCGACGCGGCGCGCACGTCGTTGCGCGCGCGCAATCCGCGCGATCTGAAGGAAGTGACCGGCGTGATCGTCGGCTCGATGACCATCACCGACGTGCGTGGCCTCGATACGCCCACGGTCACGGTCACGCTGATCTTCGAGGCCAATTACACGGAAGACGGCACAGCCTCGTACGTGAAGGAACGATGGTTGCTGGAGCGCAAGCGCGACATCCTCTCGCCGCCGCCGGAGAAGGCAAAAGCGGATCACTGTCCGCGCTGCGGCGCCGCATTGCGCACGCGCACCGACGGCTCCTGCGATTACTGCGGCGTGAAGATCGACAGCGGCGCGTTCCAGTGGTTCGTGCGCGCGATCGAGCTGCGCACGCGCGAGGAGCGCGGTCCGCTGCTCACGTCCACTGTCGAAGAACGCGGCACCGGAAACCGCACGCTCTATCAGCCGAATTTCGGGGAAGCGCGCTCGGCGTTCGAAGCGGCACATCCGGAGTTCCGCTGGGAAACATTCGAATTGCGCGTGCGGAAGATCGCTCAGGAACTGCAGGACGCATGGACGGCGCGCGACTGGGAACGCGTGCGCCCGCTCGAAAGCGAGAGTATGTTCCAGATGCATCGCTATTGGATCGACGCATACCAGCGCCAGCGCTTGCGCAACATCGTCGCCGATTTCCGTGTGTACACGGTCGAGCCGGTGAAGATCGACAGCGACGCGTTCTATGAATCGATCACGGTGCGCATCTACGCGCAGGGCCGCGACCATACCGTCGATGACAACGGTCGCGTCGTTGCCGGATCGAACACTGCACTGCGTCAATGGAGCGAATACTGGACGCTCATCCGCACTATGGACTGCGGCAGCAAAGCTGCCGCTTTCCAAAACAGCGGCGCAGCCGCGCGTCGTCCCTGTCCAAATTGCGGCGCGTCCGTCGCCGTCGGGGCGACCGGCATCTGCGAATTCTGCGGCGGCAAGCTCACGTCCGGCGAATTCGACTGGATCCTGTCGAAGATCGAGCAGGACGATAGTTATAACGGTTGACACCCGCGGCTGTGCCGCCGCATCCATAGAGTGCCCGCGTAACCAATCGCACCGACTCCCGTCTACAGGACAACGCTCCGGAGCGTGATGACGACAGGGAGAATTCATGCGCAATGTTCGATTGCAGCTCATCCTTTGCATCACGTTTTTGATCAGCCTCGCTGCGTCCGCACAGACGTTCGAGCAGGTCACGTTCGCCCGCATCAATGAACATCCGATGAGCATCCGCGGCGCAGCGATGGGTGCGGTGTCGGAGGACGATGTCTCGACCAACCCCGCCTCGATGGCGTCGACGAAGAAGCTGTTCGTTTCCGCCGGCGCCGCGCGCTCGAAGTATCACGTGTTCGACACGGTCCAGCTCACTCCGCAGGTTTGGACCACGCTCATGACTGACGTCGACGCGACTGCGCTATCGCACATCATGGTCGCCGCGCCCGTACGCAATTTCGTCGTGAGCGGCTATTACCGCAACGAGCCGGAGTTCCGCGGCACGCACCCGCTGACGTCCGACGTGCCGGGCGTTCCGTACGACGATCCGAATTGCCCGAATGTCGACTGCGGCTATCTGACGCTCTTCGGATCGCCCGCGTTCGCACGTCGCGATGAGCGGTACGGTGCGGCGATCGCGTGGGAGCGCGGCGCGTTTTCATTCGGGGCCGGCGCGGAGCTGCGCGAGCTCGAGGAGAGCGTCGATCTGCAGCGCCTCCGCTTCGCAACGACGACCGACGGCGCGGTGGCGTTCGACCGCGTGGCGCGTCGAACGTCGGGACGCGCCATCGTCCCGAATGCCAGCATCCGCTGGAAGGCCACTCCGCGCGTCGCGCTGTCAGCCGCGTACAACGGCGGCGCCACGTTCACGCGCACCTCCGACGTTTGCCAGACCAACGACAACGAGGGTGCCTGCGTCTCCTCCTTCCGCCGCCTCAGCGAAGTCGATCACACCATCGCCGACGCGTATCGCGCCTCCATTTCCTTCCAGCCCATCGAGCGGCTTCTCCTCGTCGCCGAAGGAGTACGCCGCAACTACAGCAAGGTCGACAGCGAGCAGCTCGTCGGCAACTTTTTCGATGTCGTGGAGTTCAAGGACGTCACGGAACTGCATGCGGGCGCGGAGCTGCGGCTGTCATCGCTCGCGTTGCGCGCGGGCTGGTGGCGTGATCCTGCCCGTACGACGGAGCTCATCCCGTTCACCGGCTTCGGCAACAACGAGCGCGTCGATCACATGACGTTCGGCGCGGGAGTGGACCTGGGCCCGGCCCGGCTCGACATCGCGTTCGACGACGTCGACGCTCCGGCGTTGCGGCGCGCCTCAGTCGGGCTCACGTTCAAGATGTAGCTCGCCAGGTAGCCTTCTCCCCTCGTCGCACGAGGGGAGAAGGCTACTGAGTTGAGCAATCACGCCGCCAGCGATGATCAACACGGCGCCGCTCATCGTGCGAACGGTGAGCGGCTCGCCGAGAACCAACACGCCCAACGCGATCGCGAACGGGATGTTGCCGTAGTAGAGGATGCTGGTGGTCGATGGGCGCAGACGCGTGGTCACGCGTACCCAGAGACTGTGCGCGATCAGCGTCACGCCGATCGCGAGGAAAAGCAGCCCGGCCCAGTCGCGCGGGGCGAGTTGCCATTCGGTCTTCGTCACAAACAGCGAGAAGAAGAGCAGCGCGAAGGCGAATTGCCCGAGGGTGCGCGTGGCGGTGTCGATGTGCGACCAGCGCTGGTGCAGCAGCGGCAGGCTCGCGTACATCAGCGCGCTGAGGCAGGCCAGGAGCATCCCCAGTGCGGTGTCGTTGCGTAGATCGAACGTCGGCACCACGAGCACCGCGCCCGCCGCCGCGAGCAGCACGGCCACGATGAGCGTCGCGCGCGGGCGGTCGCCGGCGAACAGGATGCCGAGGAGGAGGAGATCGACTCCGTAGCTGGAGAGGCCGATGGCGCCGATCGATGCGGATGAGACCTTCACCGCGAAGAACAACGTCAGCCAGTGTCCGCCGAAGAGAAAGCCGATGATCGCGAGCCGGAACAGATCGCGTGCCTCGACGCGACGCAACTGGTGGCGCGCCGCCAGGATCGCGGCCAGAAGGACGGTCGCGATGGAGAGGCGAAACACCCCGATCGTGTACGGATTCGCGGAGATCATCCGCACGACCACCGGAATGCAGCCGAAGAGGAGCAGCGCGATGAATGCCTCGACGGCGGCGCGGAGCACGGCGGAGTATAGACACGGATGTTTCAGCGGTTGGTGACATCGGGGCGGCGAGGCGGATGTACGTTGAGACGGGAGCTCGTCCATGCGGAAAATCGCCATCATTGGTTCCGGCATCGTCGGTCTGGTTGCTGCGCATGCGTTGCGCCGCGACGGCCATGAGGTGACGCTGTACTCCGATCGCACGCCCGAGCAGTGGCTGCGCGACAGTCGGCCCACCGGGACGGCCGCGCGCTTCGAAATGGCGCTCTCGTACGAGCGAGCGCTCGGCCTCGATCACTGGGACGACGTCGCGCCGCGCGGCGAAGGCGTGTTCCTCACGTTCTGCCCCACGCCTCACAACCAGCTCGTCCGCCTTCTCGGCCGCAGCGCAGGGCCGTTCCAGACGGTCGACATGCGGGGCTGCAATGTCATCGCTGGATGAATGACTTCGACGGCGAGCTGCACATCGAATCGGTGTCGGTCGAACGGCTCGACGCGATCGCGGCGACGCACGACCTCGCGCTCATCGCGGCAGGCAAAGCGGAGCTGGCGCGACTCTTCGAGCGCGATCCCTTTCGTTCCGTCTACGACGCGCCGAAGCGTCATCTGGCGATGGTCATCGCAACGGGGCGCATGTCTGTGGACGGCTGTCCGTTCCTTCCAGTGAAATTCGAGTTCCTCGGCACGGACGGCGAGATCTTCTTCGTCCCGTATCTCCATCGCGACGCGGGACCGTCATGGAACATCGTCATCGAAGCGCAGCCGGGCTCGCGCATCGATCGCTTCGGCGACGCGAAGACGGGGGAGGCAGTGCTCGCGATCGCGAAGCAGGTCGTGCGCGACCTCTTCCCGTGGAGCGATGCGTGGATGCAGACGATGAAGCTCGCCGATCCGCTCGGGTGGCTGACCGGCAAGATCGCGCCGACGGTGCGGAAGCCGTTCGCGATACTCCCGTCCGGCCGCACGGTGGCGGCGCTCGGCGACACGGCCATCTCGTACGATCCGGTGGCCGCGCAAGGCGCGAACAGCGGCGTGAAGCAGGCCAGGCATCTCGTCGAAAGCATCGCCGCGCGTGGCGACCGGCCGTTCGATGAGGACTGGATCACGCGCACGTTCGACGCATTCTGGGTCGAGCATGCGCGGCTCGCGTGCGAGTTCAATAATCTCTTTCTCGAACCGCTCACGCCTGCGGGGCAGGAACTGCTGATCGCGCAATACGGTAGTGACGGCGAAGCGTCCAACGAGAGCGGGCGGCAGCACATCGCGGATGCATTCTTCGCGAACTTCAATGATCCGCGCGAGCTCACATCCGCATTCAGCGACGTGAGGATCGCGCGCGAGTTCATCGCGAAGATGACCGGACGGTCGTGGCTGTGGAGCGCGATCCGTGGACGCGCGGCCATCGCGAGCGATCAGGTGCGGCAACGATTCGGCGGAGGTATGCGATCCTATTCGCATGAGCTCGTCGATCGTGGCGCGATACAGCACGGTGGGTGAGGCGGAGAGCGCCCGAACGGCGCTCGAGGCGGCGGGCATCGAGGTGCAGGTCCTCGACGCCGAGATGATCTCGCTCTACTGGACCTACTCCAATCTCCTCGGCGGCGTGAAGCTGCTGGTGCGCGACGAGGATCTCGACCAATCGGAGATGGTGCTGGCTACGATGCCGCGCGAGGCGACGGCGGCCGAGGTGGCCGAGGAAGCGCTGCAGGTCGTGGAGGAGGCGCCTCCGGTGAATCCTCGCGACACGATCGACGATCGCTGTCCGCGTTGCGGCTCGGTCGAGTTCTACTCGATTCATTACCGGCGCCTGAAGGCGAGCTCGCTCCTCTACCCTCCGCTGATTGTGCCCGTGCTGCTGATCTGGCCGTTCCTGCCGAAGCGGCGATGCGAGCAGTGCGGGCGCAAGGCGTGGTAAGACTTCGCGCGTGATCGACTTCCGTTCGGACAACACTCACGGCTCCGCTCCCGAGATCCTCGAAGCGCTCGCGCGCGCGTCAGGCGGCACCACCACGTCGTATGGCGAAGATCCGATCAGCGCGCGGCTGCGCGACCGTTGCCGCGCCATCTTCGAGACCGATTGCGACGTGGTGCCGGTGCTCACCGGCACGGCCGGGAACTCGCTCGCGGTTGCAACGCTGACGCCGCCGTGGGGTGCGGTGTTCTGTCATGAAGACGCGCACATTCATCGCGATGAGATGGGCGCGCCGGAGTTTTTCACCGGCGGCGCGAAGCTGGTGCCGATCGCCGGCACGCACGGCAAGCTCGTGCCGCACGATCTGTCGCGCGCAATCCGCTCCGTCGCTAATCCAGCGTGCGTGAGTCTCACGCAGGCGACGGAGGCGGGTACGATCTACACGCCGGAGGAGATCGCGGCGCTCACCTCGATCGCACGCGACGCGCGTTGCCGCGTGCACATGGACGGCGCGCGTTTCGCGAACGCGGTCGCGGGCAGCGGCGCGTCGCCTGCCGATTTCACGTGGCGCGCGGGAGTCGACATCCTCGTGTTCGGCGCGACGAAGAACGGTGCACTCGCCGCGGAAGCGCTGGTCGTGTTCGATCGCAAACTCACCGCGGAGCTGGAAGTGCGCCGGCATCGCGCGGGCCATCGCCTGTCGAAGATGCGTTTCGTCGCGGCGCAACTCGATGCATACCTCGCCGACGACCTCTGGCTGCGCAACGCGCGTCATGCAAACGCGATGGCCGCGCGACTGGCGAGTGGCCTCAACGCGGAAATCCTGCGCCCTGTCGACGCGAACGCCGTGTTCGCGCGCTTCACGCCGCAGATCGTGAGTCGCCTGCGCGAGCAGGGTTTCCTGTTCTACGACTGGACCACCTTCGGCGAAGGCGCAGTGCGGCTGGTGACGGGATTCACGACGACGGAAGCGGATGTGGACGCGTTGTTACGCGCCGTCCGCGATTCAATGTAGTGCTTTATGAATCGAACGACGAAGACGACGCTGCAGTACGTCACACTCGCGCTGGCGGTTCCGGTGCCGGCAGCCGCGATGTTCCTCTCTTTCGTCTTTCCACTTCCCAGTTGCAAAGCAACGTGGACAGGACATCATCGCGGCTCGACGATCCGCGCAGAGGTCGTGATGACGGAACTCGCGGCTTGAGCGCAATCCTCAGGCCTGCGTAATCGCCGACCTTACGCATGCGTTTCCGGGGTCGAGCGGCGGGACATTGCGCGCCGTTGCACCGATCGTAATCCCAAACCAGCTTTCCGGAGTAATTGCCGTTCAGCACGACCTCGACCTGGCCGACGCCTGAACCGCCGGTGCCGACGGCGACGTTACAGATCTCATGATGGACCGGATAAACGATCGGCGTGGGGAGCTCGCTGCCGGCGTTGACGCTGTAGTTCGACCACCATTCGTGCCGCTCGGCGAATCGCCGCAGCGCGCGTACGTGCCGCCGATTGCAGGCGGAGCGGTGGTGCCCGGCACGGTCGGGTTGCCGCTCCATTGACCGGTCGTATGACTGCGCCGGAACCCGCAGAACTTGTCGACGATGTTGTTGTGCGGACCCTGCCATACATCTGCAGGTCCTTGTTGGGCAGCACGGACACTTCCGGATCGTAGACCGTTCCGCCGCACTGCGACTGCGGATTTTCGGTGGTCTGCGTCTGCGTGTATACGGCGCCGGTGCGGTACTGCGCGCTCGCCGTCGCCGTCATGAGCGCGACGAGAGCAAAAGCGAGAGTTGCCGTATGTTTTTTCACTGGAAAGAGCCTCACTGGAGTTGGGCGGGTGGACAGTTGTCGCCGTCGTGCGCGCACACGTCATCGAAGCCGGGCAGGCTCGGCGCGATGTACGCCCGCTCACGATTGCGCGCGGATCTCCGTGCGGTATCGCGCCACCAGTTGGGCCGCGTCGAATCCGCGCAACTCGAGCGTCCGCGCCGATGGGGCCTCGAACTGCACGAGGCCGTCCTCCACTTCGATGGACTGATTCGGACGGTCGTCCAGATAGATGTCGAGGCGCGTCATTCCTTCTGCTTCGGCCACGACCCTCGCCCGCGTCGAGGAGACCCGCTCGAACGTCACTTTCAGCGAGCGCGCCGGCCGGTTTGCCAGCAGCGCGCCGGCCGTTCGGATGAGATCTTCGTTCCCATTGAGGACATCGTTTCGCGTGAGGAAGTGGCGCACTTGCGGGACCACGCCGAGGTCTTCGAGAGGGGCACCGGCGTGCGCGCCGACGCGCAGCGTCCGGCGGATGGAGATGCGCATGCCGGCGCCGTTCGGCAGCTCTTCGTATCCTGTGTCAGGAAGGATGTCGCTGACGAAATAGCGATGCTCCCAGACGTTCGCGCCGCCCGCGCCTGTGTTGCCGTCGGTGCCCAGGATCGTGCCGATTGCGTGATCCTGGAAGCCCGCCGCGAAGATGTCGGTCGTGCTGTAGCAGAGCGCGTCGGTGATCAGCACCACCGGTCCGAAGTACTTCTGGCCGATCGCATTGCATTCCTCGGGATCGGAGATCGGGAAGCCGGCCGAGAAAACTGCCCGGTCTGGAGTGCCTGCGCGATCGACTCCTGCCAAGCCGAGAGATCGGCCCACCCGGACTGCGGTCCGTTTCGCCGGCAGATCTCGAGATTGCGCGGCGTGTTGATGAACTGAGCCGGCTCGGGCTCGATCGTTCGCGGCGTGAGCGTTTGCAGGATGAACTCGCCGTTCATGATCACGCCGCCGCCGTTGCCGCGCACATCGATGATGAGCCCGCGCTTCGGAAGGGCAGCGATCAGGCGGAGAAACTCGCTCACGAATTGTTCCGGCGGCCAGTGATTGAAGGTGCGGATGCGGAGGTGGCCGAACGTTCCTGACGGTGTGATGACCTCTTTCGCCGTGAAGATGTCCGGAAAGCGTGAATCGAGTCCCGCCGGCGCCGCCGCAAGCTCATGCCGCGCAACGAGGACCTCGGGAGCAAAGAGAGCGGCACGCATCCGGCGGATGATCTCGTTCTCCAGATCGAGGCCGAGTGCGACGGAGGCTCCGCGGCCGGGGGATTCGGGATCGAGGCCGCTCGGGATCGACGGGGCGACCTGCCATTCCACGCGGATTTCGAGCTCTTCGCCGGCCTCCGTCCGGTATCCCACGATCACCCACTCCTCATCAGGCGGCGGCGAAAGCAGCAATGCGCGAATGGTGAGCGTCTCGACGCCGCGGGCGTGCCGCGCCTCGCGATTGCTGCCCGCGTATCGCTGCCCGTTCTGCGTGACTGCGCGCTCGATCGGCATCCCGTTCCAGTACAGAACTTCGACGCCGGCGACGAACGTCGGATGTGCGAACCATGCCGCGATGTGGGAGACGACGTAACCACGTTGCCCGGCCGCGTGAACGTAGTCCTCCACGAGGAATGGCAGGAACGCGGTCATCTCGTTGTAGGGCACGGGCAGGAGGTAGTTCGTGTGAAGGTCGCGCATCGACATGAAGATGTCCGTCATCTCGCGATGGAATTCGACGTCGGACGGTTGGTCGGGATCGGGCGCGGACTTCAGCGTCTGCAGAAGTAGCCGCAGACGCTGCACCGGATCGATGGAATGCATTGCGCGCTTCAGCGGCAGATGCGCGTAGTTCTCTCCGACGAGAATCAACGCCTGCTCGACGACCCGCTGCCGCTGTTCGCGCGTCAGCTCCCCGGCACGAGCAAGAAATGCCGGAAGGGTCGTGGCGGCCGCGAATGCTTCGCGACCGCCCGCCGATGCGCTTTTTGCGGAACGAACGCGTTTCATGCGAGAGCCGGTCAGTACGAGACGTCGTCGACGTCGACGTCTTCGCTTTCCGGCCAGTCGTCGACGGCGGATGTCTCATACTCCGTCGACGCGGCGGCCGAAGCTCTCGGATAGATGCGTCCGACGAAGCCGTAATCGGTGCTGTTGATGTCGGCGCCGCCGCGGATCGGGCGTCCGTCGACGGTGATCGATCCCGGGAGCTGGTAGCACATGATCGAGTCCTGATCGACCGGCGTGCCCATGATCGTCCGATCGTCGAGCGACATCAGGACTTGCTGATCGACCGTGGCGCGATCCCATCCGGACGTGCGGAGGAAGTAGTCGTAGGCCTTGGCTCGATCGATACGCGCCACCAGTTGTCTGCGCATGTGCTCGTGCGGAAAGGCGAGAGTGTGACCCGCTTCGTGGCGCACCACGCGTTTGTACTCGCTCTCACGCGTGCTCATGGTGAAGGACTGCAGGTTCATCGTCGGCCGGTTCCGCGGGATGAGCAGGATGTCCGTGCCGAGGTACGACCAGTACCCGCTGCCAGCGCGGGAGATCCGCACCTGGCCGACGCCGTTGGTCTCGGCGAATCGCACGCCGCCGGTCCTCGTCCACGCATTCAGGTGCGCGACGATGCGCCGGCGCAACTCCGCCGGGGTGTTCTCCATGAAGCTGACCGTGAGCGTGCGGGGGGTTGCGCCCCAGTACTTCGCTGTCGCAACCGCGATTGCGAGCGGTGTCGGCAGCACGCCTTCGGAAACCACGGCGGTATGTCCGAACGCCGGTTCATTGACCGGATTGATCATCGCCGCGACTGCGGCCGCCTTGAACTGCAGGCGCTCCGGCAATTGCTTGATGGTGCAACCCGGTTCGTCTTCCGAGCCGGCGTCGACGCTGCTGACGTCGTCGTCATCATTGCGGCCGCGTGCACCGGCCTGCGCAGCAGGGCTGCTCGAGTTCAGCGGACGTTCGGCCTGCTGGACGATCGCATCCGCTCCCTTTGCTCTTGTCGCCATGAGTATCCCTCCCATATGAACTGCTTCCATGAGAGGGACGCGGACGTCGTTTTCCCGCTATTGGCGCTGGGTGATCCTCGCGCTGTGGATCATCGCGACGAACTGGAGCTCGCAATCGGATCCTGCCGGTGTGTTGCTCCCTTCGAACGTAAACACCGCGCCGCTGTCGGGTTGAAGATCGGCGAGGTTGATGTAGATGTCGCGGACCGTGAAGACGTCGCGCGTGTACCGGTTCGTCACAGCCGGATGGTCTCCGATCTTGTGGACTCTCCGCGCGTCATCGGCGGTGCGATACCGATCGTCTGAGCGAAGTACCGACGTGAGGAAGCGATCCCAGTTGCGGTCTGTGTAGAACTGGCCTCGCACGCGGCACGAAGACACAAGCGCGGGAGGCGGAATGAAGCCGCGATCGGCCGTGAACGACCAGCCTTGCGGCAGCACGACGCGGGACTCGAAGCCGAATGATTCGATCGTGATGGGCGTGCCTGGTTGTTTCGCAACGTTGAGCAACGCGAGAAGAAGCAGCAGTTTCATGCGAGCCTCCGCAGGTCTCTTGACTCTATTACGCGCACACCCGGCGCCTCGTTGCGCGACAGCGCGACGAGGGCTTTCGCCACGTCGCGCGCTTGGATGGGCTTGTATGCCGGCGGCGTCAGCCAGCCGACGCGCGAGAAGATGCGTTCGCCGAGGCGGAACTCTTCGCGTGGACCGAGCAACAGCGACGGGCGTGCGATGGTGAGTTGTGGATAGCCAAGTGCGGTCACGTCGTCCTCGGTCTCGCCTTTCACGCGATTGTAGAAAACGCGCGATCTCGCGTTGGCACCCAGAGCAGTGACAATGAGGTAGTGCCGCGCACCGTTGGCGCGGCCGAGGCGTGCGGCCTGGAGCGGCAGGTCGTGATCGACGACGCGAAAGCGTTCCTGCGAGCCCGCTGTCTTGATGGTCGTCCCCAGCGTGCAGAAGATGTTGTCGACCGCAAACGCCTCGGCATGCCGGTCCATCTCCGCGAGATCGAACACGCGTTCCTCGAGCTTCGCGTGACGCATGCCGGTGGGGCGGCGCGCGATCACGACCACGCGCATCGTGTTGCTGTCTTCGAGCAGGAACTGCAGCAACTCACGCCCGACCAGGCCGGTGGCGCCGAGGATAAGATGCGTGCGATGCGCCATTTGTTCGGCATGTTACCGGAGGACCTTGCGTCGCACCTGCGCACGCAAGGCGTTTCCGTGCGCGATGCCGAAGCGCGGCGCATCGTTGCACACGGAATCGCACATGGCCGCGACGGACATCCGGCGGCGCGTCCCGTGCCGCGCAGCGTCGAAGCGGCCGTCGATCACTACGTCGATCGCAGCCGGCTCGAGATCATCGAGCGCGCCACGGATCCGTCCGATGGTTTCGTGAAGTACCTCTTCCGCCTGCACGATGGCGCACTCGTCGAAGCGGTGCGGATTCCGCTCGAGCGCGACGGCCACTTCACCGTCTGCCTCTCCAGCCAGGCCGGCTGCGCGATGGCCTGCGACTTCTGCGCGACCGGCCGTCTCGGACTCACGCGCCATCTCGAGGCGTGGGAGATCGTCGGGCAGTTCGTGGCAGTGCGCGACGAAGTGCCGGGCGTCGTCACCGGCGCCGTCTTTCAAGGTCAGGGCGAGCCGCTGCACAATTACGCATCGGTCATGCGCGCCGCGGAGATCCTCTCGCATCCGTGCGGTGGACGCGTTTCATCGAAGGCGATCACGATCTCGACAGTCGGCATCGTCCCCGCGATTCAAAGACTGGCGCGTGAGCGACGCCCGTACAAGCTCATCGTGTCGCTGACGTCCGCGATCGACGAAGTTCGCCGCGCTCTCGTCCCCGCGGCTTCCGCATGGCCGGTGCGCGAGCTTGCCGACGCCGTACGCGCGTATCAACGCAGCACCGGCGGACGCGTCACCATCGCCTGGGTCGTCCTCGGCGGCATCAACACCGGCCAGGACGAAGTCGCCGCGCTACGCGAATTGTTCGATGGAGTGCCGCTGCGCCTGAACCTGATCGACGTCAACGACGCGCGACCCGATGGGTATCGGCGCGCTTCTGATGCGGAGTTAGCGCGCTTTCGCGACGCGCTGCGCGAGCTGGAAGTGCCGGTGGTGCGAAGGTACTCCGGTGGGCGGGCGCGGCATGCGGCTTGTGGGATGTTGGCCGCGGTAAGAAATTGAAAATTGAAAATTGAAAATTGAAAAATCGGACAGCGCATTAATGTGCATCCCCGCCCCCACCGACGCGAACACGACGATGTCGCCGGAGCGTCCGCGGCATGCGGCTTGTGGGATGTGGCGGCGGTCCGAAATTGAAAATTGAAAATTGAAAATTGAAAAATCGGACAGCACAACTTAGGTAACCTGCATCCCCCGTTTTTTTCAATTTTCAATTTTCAATTTTCAATTCCGCCCCGCGCACTACGGCCACCGATAAACAACCGCGTTAATGTGCATCCCTGCACCCACCGACGCGAACACGACGATGTCGCCGGAGGCGAACGAGTGTTCCGGCATCTTGCCCTTCACGATCAGGTCGAACAGTGTTGGCACCGTCGCGACGCTGCTGTTGCCGAGCCAGGAGATGGTCATTGGCATCACGTCCTGCGGCGGTTCATCGATGCCGTAGAGGTTGTAGAACGCCGCGAGGATGGCCTCGTCCATCTTGCCGTTGGCCTGGTGGATGAGCACTTTCTTGATGTCGCGCGCTTCGAGGCCGGCGCGCATGAGCGCTTCCTTCATCGCGCCGGCGACGGTGTTGAGCGCGTACTTGTACAGCTTGCGCCCCTCCATCTTCAGGAACAGCGACTCGAGAAATGCCTCGGGGTGATACGACGAGCCCATGAACAGCATGTTCGAGTAATCGAGCGCGTCGGACCTGACCGCGTGCGAGAGGATGCCCGCGTGGGTTTCTCGCGCTTCCATGATCACCGCGCCGGCACCATCGGCGTAGATCAGGCTGTCGCGATCGTGCGGATCGGAGATGCGCGACAGCGTGTCAGCGCCGATGACCATCACGCGTTTCGCGTCGCCGGCGCGGATCAGCGAGTCGGCGACGATCACGCCCTGCAGCCAGCCGGGGCAACCAAAAACGAGGTCCCACGCGGGCGCGTACGGATTGCGGATGCCCAGCCGCGCTTTGACGCGCGCGGCGAGCGAGGGGACCATGTCGGTGTGCGTGCTGCGCGGGCGCACGTCGCCGAAGTTGTGCGCGACGATGATGCCGTCGAGCGATTCCGGATCGGTGCCCGATGATTCGATCGCCTGTTGCGCGGCGTCGGCCGCGAGATCGGTGGTGACCATCGAGTCGGGCGCGTAACGCCGCTCGCGGATGCCGGTGATCGCCTCGAACTGGCGGAGGATGTCTTCGTTCGATTTGTCGAGCGTCTTCCGGCTCGCGTCACGGAAATCGTGGCCGAGGAAGTGTTCGTTGGGGACGATGCGCTCGGGGATGTGGCTGCCGCTCGCCGCGATCACGGAACGAATCATTTGCGCTTCTTGCCGCTCCCTTTTTTGTAGTCACTGTAAAACGGTTTCGACGTTTTCGGGGAGTACTCGCGGCCGGGGAGGCGTTCGTCGCGACGCGGAGGACGGGCATCGCGCGCCGGCTTGTGGGGCGCCCGCGTGTCTCGAACGGGACCGCGATCGTCGCGGCGCGGCGGACGATCCGGATTGTACGGACGCGGACCGGGCCGCGGCGCGGGACGATCGGGATTGTACGGACGCGGGCCGGAACGCGCGGGTTTCTGGAGCGACGGGCTCTCAGCCCGTCGGCGGTCTGGCGGACGGCGGTCGGCGGGCTGAGAGCCCGTCCCTCCAGATCGGCGCGCGCTCTCGCGTACACCCGGCAGCGCCACTTTCAGATTCACCGCGCGTCCCCGGAACTTTGCTTTGCCGACTTTCTCGAGCACGAGCTCGACATGGCGCTGCGGGATGCCGACGTATGTGACGTTCTCCTGGATGTCGATCGGGCCGATGTCGCGGCCGGGGATGTCGGCTTCGTTCGCGATCGAGCCGACGACGTCCGCGGGACGGATTCCGTCCGCGCGGCCGACGGCCATGGAAAGAGTGATGGTTTTCTCGGTGTCTGTGTCCGTGGAGCGCGGCGGCTTTGCCGCCGACTTGGAAAGCGGCGGCTCTGCCGCCGCGCTCCATACAGGTGCTGTTTCCTGTTCACGCTCGCGCACGAGGGCGCGCGAGCCGTTTGCGATGCGCGCGGCGGCGGCGGCCACTTCGGCCATGTCGTGCGGGCCTTCTTCGACGATCTGCTCGACCAGTTCGAGGTACATCTCGAGATCGCCCTCGGCGATGGTCTTGCGCACCGTGTCCTTGAACACGCCGATGCGTTTCGCGGCGAGGTCGGCGCGCGTCGGCATCTTCATCGGCTTGATCTGCGAGCCGGTGAAGCGCTCGATCTCGCGCATCATCCGCCGCTCGCGCGGCGTGACGAACAGCGTGGCCACGCCGCTGCGGCCCGCGCGGCCGGTGCGGCCGATGCGATGCACATATGCTTCGACGTCGTACGGCACGTCGTAGTTGATGACGTGCTCGATCTGTTCGACGTCGAGCCCGCGCGCGGCGACGTCGGTGGCGACGACGATCTCCACCTGACCGGCGCGCAAGCGGCGGATGACGCTCTCGCGCAGCGGCTGCGTCATGTCGCCGTGCATGGCCACCGCGGCGAAGCCGCGGCCTTCGAGTTTCTCCGCCAGCTCCGCCGATCCCGTCTTCGTCCGCCGGAAGATCAGCACCGCCTCTGCCGGCTCGAGCTCGAGGATCTGCGTCAGCACCTCCAGCTTCTGTCCCTCGGACACGTTGAGGAAACGCTGCTCGATCGCCGGCGCGGACATCGTGCGATGTTCGATCTCGACGCGCTCCGGATTGCGCAGATGCCGTTTGGCGATGCGCAACACTTCCTCGGGCATCGTCGCGGAGAAGAGCGCGATCTGCCGCTCCGCATCCGCGGCGGCGAGGATCTTCTCGACCTCGTCGACGAAACCCATCTTGAGCATCTCGTCCGCTTCGTCGAGCACGAACACGCGGATCTTCGACAGATCGAGACTGCCGCGGTCGAGGTGATCGATGATGCGTCCCGGTGTTCCGACCACCACGTGTGCGCCGCGCTCGAGGCGCTTGAGCTGCGGCACGATCGGCGCGCCGCCGTACACCGGCAGCACGTTCACCGGGCCGATTTTCGCCGAGTATTTGTGAATGGCGTCGGCGACCTGCATGGCCAGCTCGCGCGTCGGCGTGAGCACGAGCGCCTGCGTGTGGCGCAACTTCGGATCGATTTTTTCGAGGATCGGCAGCGCGAACGCGGCCGTCTTTCCGGTCCCGGTCTGCGCCTGGCCGATGATGTCGCGGCCGCTCATCATCAGCGGAATGGTGCGTTGCTGAATCGGAGTGGGCTGCTCGTATCCGAGGGTGGTAATGGTCTCGACGAGCTCGGGCCGCAGGCCCAGCTCGGAAAATGCGTTGCTGCTCTCGGACATCGCGTCCCCCTTCGGGGCGACATCATTGCAGTTTTCGCGCGCAAGTGGCGCGTTCGGGTAGGGAAAACACGGTCGGTGTCTCTCCGAGTTCGGAGGGATTCGAATGAGAGCTCGCATTGCGATCGTGGCCGCTGCCGTGGTGTTTGCGTTGTCCGTTCATGCGCAGGATGTCGAAGTCCGGCTGGAGGAGACCGGAATTGCGGACTGGAACTTTCTCAGTCCGAAACTGCCCGTTGCCATCGGCACGGACCAGTCGATCGTGTTCCTCAACGAGACCGGCAGCCGCACATTCATCGTGACCATTCCGTTCGAGTTCCGCACGGGCGAGTTCGAGACTGCCTATTCCGTGGCGAGCGTGGACGGAACATTTCCGCAGCAGACGGTTTCGGCGTTCGTGCGCCGCGTACTGCCCGCCTTGCCGTCCGCGTCGGGCGAGGTGCTCGACAACCTCGAATACCTTCGCGTGCTGCGCGAAGACGTCAATGCCACGAAGGCGGACAACGCGGCGTTCGCCGATCTCACCGCGACCAGCGGCCTGCCCGCGCGGACGACCTTCACGGCGGGTCATTTCGAGGCGCTGTACTGGAGCGCGGCCTGCGGGCTCGATCAGACTGCACTGGCGCGGCTCGGCGACGAGGAAGACGATCCGCTGAAGCTGAGAGAGGCGCTGAACGAAAAGGCAAAGGCGTTCATCGGGCGGCTGCTCGGTGGCGATCCGCTCCCGCCGGCGCGATGCGATGCGGAAGATCTCCGCAAACAGGTTCTGACCGCGCTGGTCGGCGGTCACACCATCAACCCCACGCCGGCGACGACGTATGAACGCTCGAAAAACGCGGTGCTCAACCGCTTTCTGGCCTCGCGCACGCTGCTCGCGAAGAACACGCTGCTCGCGGCGATCGATGCGCGCGTGAAGGCCACGTATGAGAACGAGGCGAAGCCGGTCCTGCAGATGCTCGAAAACCGGCGCACGAAAGAATCGGGGACGAATAAGAACTTCCGGAACTGCGAGCTCCGCTTCCTCCGCACCGCCGCATCGCTGATCGCGAGCTATGGTCCGGACGCGAAAGTGCCGTTCAACTCCCCGCTCCTCAAACAGGACCCGTCCATCTGCAGCGCGTTCACCGATGCGCGGCCACTATCGACAGATGCCGCGGCGATGAATACCTACAACGTGCGGCTCGAGGAGGCCGAAGAGTACGCGGACCCGATCGGCGACGTCGCGGACGTCGGGTTCGACATCACCGACTGCACCGGCGACACGAAGACGACCTGCTCCGCGCGGGCCGCGATTCCGCCGCGGCAGCGCGCCGTGTTCCCTCGCGCGATCCTGGAGCGGCGCTCCGATCGCGTCATCCAGTTCACCGTCTCCTTCTTCGACGAAGCGGAACCGCCGGCAAACGCCACCGGCTACGTGCGTCTCAGCACGCGGCCGCGCATCGAGCTCAAGGACGACGAGCCCGACGAAACGATCGCGAACGTCGTGCCGGCCAAGCTGCTCTTCAACTTCGGCGGCGACGCTGGAGCGGATTACGCGCTGCCTAAGAATGCCGTCGACAGTCACGTGCGCCGCACCACCGGCGCGAGCTCGCTCGGCTTCCAATACATCGGCGCGTTCGATCTGAGCGCCACGCTGCAGTTCAAGAAAGGGGAGTTCGGCGGCGGCGCCACGTCGAATCAGGTGCAGGCGTCGCAGTATCAAGCCAAAGTGTTCGGGCCGATCGGGTCGGTGCTCGAGTACGGCCGCTTCGTTTTCGCCAAGCCGTCTTCCGGGATCGCCATGTCGGAAACTGGCGAAGGCCTTCGCTTTTCGATGAAGCGCGGAAGCCTCGGATATCTGGTGCGGCGCGAAAGCGACAATCCCGCCACACCCGGCGCGGACGAGCATGACCGCGACAGTTACGTGCTCATCGGACAGGTCAATGCAGGCTTTGGCTGGTTACGCTCGCTGCTGCTCACCGCGTCGTGGGGAAACGAGAAGGGGATCACGCCGCCGACCACGAACGCGAACTGCGAACAGGCCAAGACTCCTCCGTGCATCGTCCCGCACACCTACAGCACCTTCGGGTTCGACGCAAAGTTTCCGCTCGCATCGAACGTGGTCATGAATGCGGCCGCGTATCACAGCGTGCGCAACGTCCGCGAGGATTCGCGACTCGACGATGACCCGCCGCTGAACCTCGATCCGCGAGCGAACGGGAAAGGTGACGTCGCGCTGCTGACCGTGAGCTGGTCGCGGCTCGTCGAACAGAGCCTGCTCAATCCGCTCGCGCAGGCGAAACCGTCTTTCTCGCTCACGGGCCTGCTCGGCTACGGCAGCTCCGATGATCCCTCCACGCCAAACCGCGACGAAGGATTTCTCGGTGAGACCGCCGGCTATGCGAACGACAAACTCTTTCTCTCCGCGCTCGCGGAGACGAAAAAGCAGCTCGGCCACGGCCTGGCCAACAAGTGGTACGGCGGATTTCAGTACAGCAATGCGCGGTTCTCGCCGCTCTTCTGGGTGGCCCGGCTGCTCAAGGCGCAGAAGGAAGTGCAGTCCATGGCCACGACCGTGACGCTGCACAAATATCAGTTCATCCGCGACCTGCACTGCGGCGACGTCACGGACAAGAGCGTCTGCGACGCCGATCTCGCGCGCGGCCACAAGGATGGCGGCTACGAGGCGGACGTCGAGTTCCTCATCGAAACGCCGAAGAGCGTGCGCTGGACGCTCAGCGGTGCGTGGTATCGGCGCTCGAAAGCGGTGGAAGCGGTGGGGATCAAACGGAATCCGTGGGTCGTCGCGGCGAACGTGTCGATCAAGATCTCGAAGTGACAGCCGGCGCGCGCGTCGTCATGCGCCGCGCGCGCTATTTCTTCGCCTTCTTCAGCGTCTTTGCCGCGGTACGCACGACTTTGTCGAGCGCCTTGCGCCCCGCTTTTTTCGCGAGTGTGCCGGTCTTCTTTTTCTTCGGGCCCTTCTTTTCGCGGACCGCGGCGATGGCGACGCCTGCGGCGGTGCCGGCGGCCAGCACTACTTCCATCAGCTCGCGTTTATCTTTGTCGTCCATCGTGCGCCAGTGCTGGGCGAGGCGATGCACGGCCTTTTCGCCGGTGTCGCCGATGCGGTCGGCCATGGCGTCGAGGGCGCGGATGGCTGCGTCACGCGCGTGATCCTGAAAGCTCATGGCAGCGGGCGCTGCAAGACGAACGCCGGACCCGCGCGGATCGCGCGGGCGCCGGCCGGTTTCAACGGCCGGCGCCACCTTTCAGCAGGGGGTGTAGGAGGGAGAGAGAGGAAGTTCGAGAGAGAAAGACGCGGGGGTTAGTCGCGTCCGGCGGGGTACTTCACTCTTCGTCGCGCGAAACGGTGACGAAGATCATCAAGAACACTGCAACGAATCCGATTCCAGCCATGGCGTTGTCCTTATGCACTCCGTTCGAGTGCGTCTTCTTCTTCTACGTGACACGAGCCCGCAAGTTCCTCGAGCAGGTCGGCTCCGATGGTGGCCGGATTCAGGCCCGACAACTCATAACGGAAGGCCTCTGCGCGTGCCGCGTAGGTCGGTACATTCATTACGGTTTTCACCGCGTGGCGGATTTGCGCTTCCGTCGGGATGCGCACTTTCAGACCGATGCCCACGCCCGACCAGTTCACGCGATTCGCAATCTCCGGCTTCTCCTCGGTCTTGCCGATCGCCACGACCGGCACACCATGCGCGAGCGCGATCTGGATCGAGCCGTAGCCGCCGTTCGTGAGCAGCACATCGACGTGCGGCATCAACTCCGCGTACGGAACGAAGCGCTCGACGCGCACATTTGGCGGCAACACCTCCGTCACGGCGTCTTCCGGGTTCCTGCTGCCGGTGGTGACGACGACCAGCACGTCTTCCTTCGCGAGCGCGCGGATCGCCGGCTGGATCAGTTGTTCGAAGTCGTTGTTGATCGTGCCCTGCGTGACCAGTACCACGCGGCGATGCGTGAGCTGCTCCCACCAGAACGGCTTGGTCCAGCCGGCCGGCGCTTCCGGGATCGGCGCGCCGATGAAGTGAACGTTGTCGGGCATGTCGCTGCGCGGATAGTCGAACGACGGCACGCCGCTCTGCAGATAAAGATCGGCGTCTTTCGCGAAGTCGAAGATGCTGCGGCCCAGCGGCGGCAGGCCCGCTTCGCGGCGGAGCTGTTCGTTGGAATCGTTGGCTTCGCGGAAGATCACGCGGTCGACGAGCCAGTAGAGGAACTTGTTGCGCAGACGGCCGAGGAACGAGGCGCTGGGCAGGATGCCGAGGCCGAACGGCGCGGTGTCGCGGCTCGACATCGGGATCACGGACATGCCGTAGACCGCCCACGGAATGCCGAGCTTCTGATGCACGGCTTCGACGACCGCCGAAGAGTTGTCGGCGACGATGACGTCGGCCGGCTCACGCTCGAGCTCCTGCTGCAGATCGATGAGCGCGCCGCGGACGAACTCGATGAAGAGGTTCTTGATGTCGAAGCGGAGCTGCGCGAGACCTTCGGCCGGGCGATCGGGCCACATGTCGAAGTTCTCTTCGTCGACCGGGATCGCGTTGCGCAGCGGCACCCAGCGCGCGCCGATGTTTTCAATGGTGCGCTTGAAGCGCGGGGTGGAGTACCAACGCACGTCGTGACCGCGGCGGACGAGCTCGCGCGCGATCGGCAGGCCCGGGTTCACATGACCGGTCACGGGGATGGGCGCGAACAGGTATCTCATCGAGCTACAACGTAGGGAGCGGTGCTTACGGCGCGCTTACCGGCGCGCCGATGTAGCCTTCTCCCCTCGGCGAGGGGAGAAGGTGCCGAAGGCGGATGAGGGGAGCCCCCCACCCGGCCTTCGGCCCACCCTCTCCCCGCAAGCGGGGCGAGGGTTACCTTGGTAGCTAAAAGCCCGGTTCTTCGCCCAGCTCGCGTTTCAGCGCGGCCGCCAGCCGCCGGTACGCGCGCTTCGCGCCGGCGCGATCTCCCTGCTTTTCCAAGGCTTTGATGAGATTCTGCGCGGCGTCTTCATCCAGCTCGTCGAGCTCGACCAGGCGCTGATAGGACTCCGCGGCCGCGGCGTAATCGCCGGCCGCCATGCGCGCTTTGCCGAGGGTATCGAGCGATCTTGCGTAGAGGTCGCGGAGGCGGGCGCGGATCGGCAGGTGCCATTCGGCGTCGCGCGCGTTCTCGAAGAAGTCGCCGCGATAGAGCTCCACCGCCCGGGCGAGCCTGTCGACGTTTTTCGATTTCGCTTCGCGCTCGAACGTCTCGGCGTCGAAGTCGAGACCGCGGGAGCGATCCAGCGCGTAGGTATTGCCGTCAACCACGATCCATTCCGCGGCACCGAGGCCTTTGCGCAGGCGATGCAAGGTGACGTGGAAGTTGTTGCGTAACTTCGCCGCATCGGCGTCGGGCCACAATGCGGCGCCGATTTGTTCCTTCGTGCGACCCGATGGATGCACGAGTAGATAAAGCAGCAGTTCGCGCGAGCGCGCGGATTCTTCGACGCGTTCGCCGTCGCGTTCGATTTCGAGCGGACCAAGCGCGCGCACACGGAGCGGCACGCTGCGCGGTGTGCCGAGGCGGCCGACGTGCTCGCGCGCGAGTGCGACCATCGCCTCGTACGACATCGCCGCGCCGGATGCGAGCACGATGCGCAGTCGATCGTCGCCGAGCGCTTCGCGGATGCGCGCCGCTTTTTCTTCCTCGAACCCGGAGTCGCGTCCGGGCCGCGCGCCGAGTTGCAACCATGCCGCGGACGCGGCCGCGATCAGGCGCGTGCCGGTCTCCGCTTCCTCCGCATCGAGCAGCGTCAGCCCGATGCCTTCCACCACATGCGTGAGACCCCAGCGATCGTCGAGCGCCGCATGAATCTCGAGCGCCTGGCGAAACGCGGCGATTGCTTCCTCGCGCTTTCCTTCGAGCAACGCGATGTGGCCGAGGGCAGTGAGGGGATGCGCGATGGCGGGCTGGTTGCCGAGGCGGACGCCGATCTGATGCGCGTCCTCGAATGCGGCGCGCGCGGACTCCAGATCGTCGCGCAGTTGCGCGGCCAGGCCGGTCCAGTAGAGCGTCATCGCCAGCGCGACGTCCTGAGCGTGCTTACGCGCCTCGAGAAAGGACCGAATGGCAGCACCATGATCGGCATCGGCGAAGGCCTGGCCGATGCCGAGGAGGTTGAGCGCGATGGCGAGCGCGCGCGAATCGTTCGCGCCGCGGAGCACGTCGACCGCTTCATCGATCATCGGCCGTAAGGCGGCCCAGTCGCCCTGCCATACCGCGGCGTTCGCAGCGGCGACCTTCGCTTTCGCGAGGACGAGGGACGAGGGGGAGGCCTCCGCCGGCCGGGCCGCGGGCCCGGACCCGTCGGTTGGCCCAGCCTCCGCGACACTTTGTTGATCCTTGCGAAGCTGTGTCGCGGAGGCCAGGCCAACCAATGGGGTCCGGGGCCCTCGGCCCCGGCCGCCGGAGGCCTCCCCCTCGTCCCTCGTCCTCCCGAGCGCGCTGGTGATCCGGCGGCGCGCCTCGTGGAAATGGCCGCGGGCGAACCAGTACCAGTGCAGCGCGTAAACCATCCGCAGCTCGACGTCGCTGCCCGCGCCGCGGTCGAGCACCGCGCGGATGTTGTCGATCTCCTGATCGATAATCGCCATCGCCTCTCGGTCGACCGCACCGGCGAACAGGCGCGGCTCCATCTCCTCGACGAGCGCGAGGAAATAGCGCGCGTGCTGCTCGTGCAATGCATCGCGCTCGTTCGCTTCATCGAGCTTTTCCGCGGCGAACTGGCGCACGGTGTCGAGCAGGCGATAGCGCGATCGCTCCGCGAGCACGAGCGACTTGTCGACCAGCGCCGAAAGGTGCGTGAGCACATCGACGTCGCCGCAGATCTCCTCCGCTGCGTCCAACGAAAAGCTCGCGCTGAACACCGCCAGCCTGCGCAGCAACACCTGCTCGTCGGCCGACAGCAGGCGATAACTCCAGTCGATGGTCTCGCGGATCGTGCGATGCCGCGGCAGCGTGCGCGATCCTGAAGAGAGCAAGCGAAACGCGTCATCGAGTCGCGACGCGATCTCGGCGAGCGACAATACTTTCACGCGCGCCGCGGCGAGCTCGATGGCGAGTGGAATGCCGTCGAGACGCCGGCAGATGTGCGCGACCAGCTCTTCATCCGGCGTGAACGACGGCAGCACCGATCGCGCGCGTTCATTGAAGAGCTGCACCGCATCCGGAATCGACAGCGGCGGCACGAGCCAGGTCTGCTCGCCGCGCACGCCGAGCGCCTCGCGCGTCGTCGCCACGATGCTCGTGTTCGCGCAACTCCGCAAGATCTCCTCGGCCACCACCGCGCTCGCGTGGACGAGATGCTCGCAGTTGTCGAGCACGAACAACATCCTGCGCTCGCGCACTGAGTCGATCACCACGCGCAACACGTCCTCCGCCGCAGGCTCGCGCACGCCCATCGCGTCGAGGATCTGCTGTCCGATCAGGCCCGGATCGGTGAGCGGCGCGAGGTCCACCCACACGACGTCCTCGAACCGTTCCCGCACGCGATGCGCGAGCTCGAGCGCGAGGCGCGTCTTGCCGCTGCCGCCCGCGCCCGTGATGGTGAGCAGCCGCGTCGCGTCGAGCAGTTGCGTCGTCTCGTCGAGCTCACGCGCGCGGCCGAGGAGCGGCGTGAGGGCGATCGGCAATCTCATCGTTGAGTTCCTCGGGTTCCTCGGAGTTCCTCGGAGTTCCTCGGAGAGGGAGCGTTCCTATTCACCTTCCTTGTCGAGATCTTCGATCAGCGCGTCCGCGGGCGCCCGTTCCCTGCGCAATCGCGCCGCGGCTGCTTCCGTCTGTTTCATCGCGCGCAACACGTTGAGGCCGGCGAGTTTCTTCAGGCGCTCTTCGGAATGACCGCGGCGGAGCAGCTCCGCGAAGACCTTCGGATAGTCGGCGACGCTGGCGAGGTCGGTGGGCGTGCTGCCGATGCCGTCGAAGTCGCCGCCGAGGCCGGCGTGATCTTCGCCGGCGACTTTGATGACGTGCTCGACGTGGTCCGCGACTTCGGGCAGCGTCGCCACGGGCCGCGGATTCGCAATTTCCCACGCGGCGAGACCTTCCTTCACCTTCTCCGGCGCGCCCGAATGTAACGCCTTCAGCCGCGCATCTTCGGCAGCGCGTATCGATTGATACACGCGCTGCTTCTCCGACACGAACGACGGCACGAACGTGACCATGACCACGCCGCCGTTCTGCGCGACGCGTCGCAGCACGTCGTCGGGAACGTTGCGCGGATGACCGTTGAGAGCGCGCGCGGACGAGTGCGAAAAGATCACCGGCGCGGCGGTGACGTCGAGCGCGTCATGCATCGTCTTCGCGGAGACGTGGGACAGATCGACGAGCATGCCCAGGCGGTTCATCTCGCCGACGACTGCCTTGCCGAAATTCGTGAGACCGTTGTGCTCCGGATCGTCGGTGGCGGAGTCGGCCCAGTCGTTATTGTCGGAGTGGGTGAGGGTCATGTACCGCGCGCCGGCGTCGTAGAGCTGGCGCAGGATGCCGAGGGAGTTGTTGATCGAGTGGCCGCCCTCGACGCCGATGAGCGACGCGATCTTGCCGGACTTGTGAATGCGCGTGATGTCATCAGCGGTGAGCGCGAGTGCAAACGTGTCGGGATACATCGCGTCCATGCGATGCACGACGTCGATCTGCTCGATGGTGGCCTGCACGGCGTCGGCGCCTTTGAGCGAGGAGGGGACGTACACGGACCAGAACTGCCCGCCGACGCGCCCCTGGCGCAGCCGCGGAATGTCGGTGTGCAACGGCTTCTCGAGCTTCGATTGATCCTGCCGGATGTCGATCTTCGCGAGCTGATTCTTCGCGCGCTCGCGGTACTGCCACGGCAGGTCGTTGTGCCCGTCGATGAGCGGCACTTCTTTGAGGATGCGGTCGACGCGCGCGTCCTGCGCGCTGGCAGTGAGTGTGAGCAGGAGAGTGAGTGCCAAAGTCAGACGCATGGCGCGGATTGTATGTGCTACTTTCCGCGCCCGTGACGCTCGCCTTTCAGAAAGACGAAAGCCATCCGCTGGTCGATGCGCTGCTGCGACCGCGCGTGCCGCGCTGGCGGGAGCTGAACCGCGCCATCGACGAGCGCGACGACATGCTCGATTTCGCGATCAAGCTCTTTCAGCACGATCGCGACGCGGCGGTCACGAACTACTTTCAGAGCGCGCTCGATCAGTTCGCGCTGGTGCGGCACATCGCGCGCTGGCGCGGGAAGCAGCCGCGGCGCATGCTCGATTTCGCGAGCGGTTACGGCCGCCTCACGCGCATGCTCGTCCATGAAATGCTCGCGGACGAGCTCACGGTCTCGGACATCCTTGAAGGCGGCATGGCCTTTCAGGCCGGGCAGTTCGGCGTGCGCACGATCCTGTCGACCACCGATCCCGCGCAGTTCAGCGCGCCGGAAAAGTACGACCTGATCTTCGTCGCGTCGCTCTTCACGCATCTGCCCGCGGTGACGTTCACGGCGTGGCTGCGGCGGCTGGCGGAACTGCTCGAGCCGGACGGGATGCTGATCTTCAGCGTGCACGACGAGAGCCTGTCGCTCGATAAGAAGGTCGACGGCATCCGCTTCGAGTCCGAGAGCGAAAGCCGCGTGCTCGACGTCGAGGAGTACGGCACGACGTGGGTGACGGAAGGCTACGTGCGCGAGCAGGTGAATCCGAGCTGGGCGTGCGTACGGTTGCCGCGCGCGTTGTCGGACTGGCAGGACATCTATGTGATCTCCGCGTCGCCGATGCCGAACGCGCGGCCGCGGCGCGTACCGAAAGGGTTTCTCGAAGAACCGCACATCCTCGATGAAGGCGTGCTGATTCGCGGATGGGCCACGACCGTGGACGCGCCGCCCGATCGCGTGGAGATCCGCATCGACGATGAAGTCGTAGCGAGCACGCGCGACTTCTCGCCGCGGCCCGACGTCGCCGAATGGCTCGGCGTCGAGAGCGCCGCGCAATCGGGATGGGGTTGCCTCGTGCCGCACGCATCCGTGCGCTCGTTTCGCTATCAGGTACTGACGGTCTCGGCGTTCTCAACGGACGGCGAGGAGCGCGTGCTCTTCATCGGCACGCTCGATTCGATGCACGGCACTGTCGCTCGCCAACGTGCGCAGGGACTGGCGAAACAGTTGGACGACCTGCAGCCGGTGCTCGCGGACCTGCGCTACCAGCTCGGCGTTGCCGGGCACGAGCGGGACACGCTCGCGCAGACCATCGCGGCAATGAAGCAGAGCCGCTTCTGGAAAGCGCGCGAGCGCTGGTTCGCGATGAAGCGGGCGGCGGGATTGACGGACGAACGGTAGTTCCTCGGGTTCCTCGGAGGGGCTGGGCGGGGTGAGTCTCAGAGTCGCAGAGTCGCAGATGGTCGTGAGGCTCATGCGCGGCGCGTGCGAACGACCCTCTGAGACTCTGAGACTCTGAGACTCTGAGACTCCGCCGCCCCCGAGGAACTCCGAGGAACCGAGGAACCCCGAGGAACCGCCCGAGACCCCCCCGAAACCGTTCCCCGCGAATGCCGTATAACGCTCCCAGCATGAAACGCAGAACGAAGTTCATCATCTCCCTCGTCGCCATCCTCGCCATCGCCGGGATCGTCTATGCCTCCGTCCGTTCGAAGGGCAAGGAGGGGACGCCGGTCACGTTCGCGAAAGTCGAACGGCAGGATCTGACGAGCAAGGTCTCGGCGAACGGGCAGATCGACGCGCAGCGCAAGGTCGACCTCTCCGCGAACGTCATGGGGCAGATCGTCAACCTGGCCGTACGCGAAGGCGACGTGGTCAAGAAAGGCGACTTCCTCCTGCAGATCGATCAGAAGCAGCTTGCCGCCTCCGCGCAGGGTGCCGAGGCGTCGATGCGTGCGTTGTTCTCGGATCGCGATGCGGCGCGCGCGAACATGTCCGAAGCGGAAGTGACGTATCAGCGCGCCCGGAACAACTTCGAGCAGAAGATCATCCCGGCGGCGGAGCTCGACCGCGCGCGGACCGCGCTGGACGCGGCGCGTGCGAACGTCTCCGCGATCGAACAGCGCATCCAGCAGGCGCGGTCGAACGTGGCCGCGGCGCGCGACACGCTGTCGAAGACCACCATGACCGCCCCGATGGCGGGCATCATCACCGCGTTGCCTGTCGAAGAAGGCGAAGTCGCGGTGATCGGTACGATGAACAACCCGGGCACCAAGCTGCTCACCATCGCCGACATGAGCGTCGTCGAAGCGGTGATGGAAGTCGACGAGACCGACGTGCCGAACGTGAAGGTCGGTCAGCGCGCGACGGTGACGATCGACGCGTATCCGAACAAGACGTACGAAGGTGTGGTCACCGAAGTGGGATCGAGCCCGATGACGCGCAACGGCGCGGCCACCGGCGGCGATGCCGTGAATTTCGAAGTGAAGATCCAGCTCCGTAACCCCCCGGCGGGCGTTCGACCCGGATTCTCCGCCTCGGCCGACATCATCACCGGCACGCGCGCGAAGGCGCTGGCCATCCCACTGCAGGCGCTGGTGGTGCGCGAGAAGCCGGGAACGAAGGGCGCGAAAGCCGTGGAGGAAGAAGGCGTGTACGTGCACAAGGACGGCAAGGCGGCCTTCGTGCCCGTCGTCACCGGTCTCACCGGCGACAGCAACGTCGAGATCGTCCGCGGCGTGAACCAGGGCGATGAGATCGTGACCGGCCCGTTCCGCGCGTTGCGCGACATCAAGGACGGCAGCAAAGTCCGCAAGCAGGAAGAAGAGAAGAAGAAGGACGAGAAGGAGTCGTAGTTGGAGACGCTCCGGATTGCAGCGACTGCGCTGCGCGCTCACAAGATGCGCAGCTTCCTCACGCTTCTCGGCGTGATCATCGGAGTCATGACCGTGATCACGGTCGTGGCGATCATCTCGGGCCTCAACGACTTCGTCACGAACAAGATGTTCGGTCTCAATCCGGATGTCTACGCCGTCACGAAGTTCGGGATCATCACCAGCCGCGAAGCGTGGCTGGAAGCCATCAAACGCAAGAACATCGACTGGAACGATTACAAGGCCGTGCGCGACAACTGCGCGCTCTGCGCGATGACAGGCGCGCGGCAGGAAACGAACGCGAACGTGAAGCGCAACGCGCAGCGGCTCACGAATGTCGACGTCCAGGGCGTGACGTCGAACATGGCGGACCTGCAGAACCTCGACCTGGAGACAGGACGTTTCTTCACGCCGACCGAGGAGCAGCGGTCGGCGCTGGTGGTGGTGATCGGGTCGGATGTACGCGAGGAGCTCTTCGGGCCGCTCGATCCGATCGGCCGGCAGATCCGGGTGGCCGACCAGCCGATGCGCGTGATCGGCCTGCTGCGCAAGCAGGGCTCGATGCTCGGCAACAATCAGGACAAGGTCGCCTACATGCCGATCACATCGTGGCGCAAACGCTTCGGCGCACGCGAGAGCATCGCCATCTTCGTCCGCGCGAAGGGCGGGGTGAGCAACATGGAAGCGTCGATGGACGACGCGCGCGTGATCATTCGCTCCAGACGGCGCACAGCGTTCCGGCAGAACGATCCGTTCGCGACCGTGACAGCCGAGGCGCTGCAGAGATTGTGGAAAGGGATTTCGGCGGGACTCTTCTCGATGATGATCCTGATCTCCGGCATCTCGCTGCTCGTGGGCGGCATCGTGATCATGAACATCATGCTGGTGTCGGTCGTGGAGCGCACGCGTGAGATCGGCGTGCGGCGCGCGATCGGCGCGACGCAGAGCAACATCCGCAGGCAATTCCTGACGGAAGCGATTCTCCTCTCGCTCGGCGGCGGCATCCTGGGCGTACTCCTCGGGACGGCGATCGCGAAAACGATCTCGGCAGTCACGCCGATGCCGACGCTGGTGCGGCCGAGTCTCATCGCGGCGGGCTTGCTGGTTTCCGTCGTCACGGGCTTGCTCGCCGGGGTGATTCCCGCGTGGCGCGCTTCGAAGCTGCCGCCGGTGGAGGCGTTGAGGTTCGAATGAAGCCGCTCGACGTCATGTTCGCCACGCGTGAGAACGTGCGCTTCGCGCGCATCGCACTCGCCTCGCACAAACTGCGCTCCAGCCTCACGGTCCTCGGCATCGTGATCGGTGTGACTACGGTCATCTCGATGGTGTCGATCATCGAGGGCTTCAACAAGAGCGTCGTCGACAGCTTCAAGTCGTTCGGCGCGACGCTGGTGCAGTTCCAGAAATTCGATCCGCAATTCGGGCCGGGTGATCGCGAGGAGTCACAGCGCACGCGCAAGAACCTCACATACGAGGATGCGATCGCGCTGAAGGAACAGGGGCGGTCGATGCTGGCGGTCTCGCCGGAGCGCTACACGTACGAGAACGACGGCGTATCGCTCGACCTCTCGTACGAAGGCAAACAAGCGACTCCCGACCTGCTGTCCGGCGTCACCGGCGACTATCCGATCGCGAACAATCATCCGGTCGGCGAGGGGCGGTTCCTCAATGAGAACGACGTGCGGCGTTCCGCGGCGGTCATCGTCATCGGCGACAACGTCGCGCAGGCGCTCTTTCCGTTCACCGATCCGCTGAACAAGATCATCACGATCGCGGGACGCAAGTACGAAGTGATCGGGGTGATGGAGAAGCAGGGGGAGTCGATGTTCGAGTCGGTCGACTCGCACACCTACATTCCGATCACCACGTTCGACAGCCACTTCCCGCACGTGAAGCGCGATCGCGGCGTGAACATCGCCACGGTACCGAAGGATCCGCAGGCCGTGGACCAGCTCATCGAGGAGGGGACGGCCATCCTGCGCGCGCGGCGCAAGGTGCCGTTCAACAAGCCGAATGATTTCGGGATCATGACGCCCGACAAGCTGATCGGAAACTTCAAGGCCATTACGGGCGGGATCACGCTGGCGATGGTGTTCATCTCGTCGATCGCGCTGTTGGTGGGCGGCGTTGGCGTGATGAACATCATGCTGGTGTCGGTGACGGAGCGGACGCGCGAGATCGGCATCCGGAAAGCGATCGGCGCGGTACGCCGCGACATCGTGCAGCAATTCCTCACGGAGGCGATGACCCTATCCGGCATCGGCGGCGCCATCGGCGTCGGCCTCGGCCTGGCGATCGCCGCCGTGGTACGCATGGCGACGCCGCTGAAGACGGTGACGCCGGTCTGGTCGATCGTCGTCGGGCTGGCAGTGTCGATCTCGATTGGCTTGTTCTTCGGGATTTACCCAGCGTACAAGGCGGCGAAGCTGGATCCGGTGGAAGCGTTGCGGTACGAGTAGGGCGCAGTCAAGCGGTCTTCCGCGTTCGCGTCAATACGACGAGCGCGACGCCGGTCAAGACCGCGACGCTGGAGAGAACCAAGCGCGCGCTCAATCGCTCATTGAGCAATCCTACCGCCGCCAGCGCCGCAATCACGGGCACCGTCAATTGCGCGACCGCGGCCTGGGTCACGGAGAGGCGAGGGAGGGCGCGGTACCAGATCGCGTAGCCAACGCCGGACGTCAATGCGCCGGAGATCATCGCCAGAGTGATGCCGCGCGTGGTCGCCGTTGGAGCGCCGGCGATGAAGACGGCGACGATTGCCAGCGGCGTGCTCCACAGAAAACTGCGCGCATTGGCGACGAGCGGATCGCCGGCGGATTTGCCGACCAGCGTGTAGACGCTCCAGGCGATGCCGGCGATCACCATCAGCACGAGGCCGATCAGATCGGGTCGCGTCGCGGAGGGAGCGGCGAGAATGGCCAAGCCGGAGCCGGCGAGGATGATGCCGATCCACGTCAACACGCCGGGGCGCTCGCCGGAGAAGAGCGCGTAGCCGATCATCGTGAGCTGGACGACGCCGAACAGCACCAGCGCGCCGACCGCCGCACCGATGCGCAGGTACGCGAACGAGAACGGTGCGGCGTACGCGAAGAGTGCGACCGGTCCGCGCATACCGGCACGGGCTCTCAGCCCGCCGAAAGTCGACGGGCTGAGAGCCCGTCGCTCCAGAATGACGAGCAGCGCCAGCATCGCGGCGCCGGAGCCGAGGCGGATGGCGGTGAACGTGGCGGCATCGATTTGTTGCGAGCCGAGAGCGAGTCGCGTCAGCAGCGAGTTTGAGGCGAACGCGATCACTGCCAGCAACGTGAATCCAGCGGTTCGCGTGTCGAGCGTCATGGCCGTCGCCGCCGGCGCCACCAGACCAGCGCGATCATCGCAGGCAGTGCGAGGACGACGTCGGCGGGCACATGCGTCGTTTCGATTTGCGTCTCGACGATCGGCGGTGGAACGCGCTGATCCTGATCGCGATCGCGGACGAAGTACAAATCGGCGACACCCGGCCGGGGGGTTGCGTGATCTTCGAACGCCGTGAGGCGCTGCCCGCCAGCGATCTTCACGCCTCCGGCCTCGAGGTCGCGGAACGCTTCGCTCCAGAACAGTTGGCCGGTCCAGGCCTGACCGGCGACGCGGCCGGTCACGCGCTCCGGCCCGATGAACCACACCTTCAGCACGCGCGGCTCGCTCGCTCCTTCGCGCTGCGATGCCGGCTCGCGATATGGAAAGAACGGTTCGCTGGTGGCGAACGACATCCGCACCGCGGAAGTGCGCGCCGTAATCGCGTCGGCGCTCTTGTCGATCTTGAACGCGCTGATGATCCAGCGCTGCGCGACATACACATCCAGCCACTGCGCGAGATCGGGCGTCGTCGCATAGCCATTGTCGGCGAGCCAGCGGCTCAACGCAGTTGCGTCGGTGGCATCGAGAATCGCGGCGTCGTATCCCGCCACCTTCTGCGTCGACAGGACTTCGACCGGCGCGCGACTTCCGACCATGGTTTCGCCTTTATGTCGGCTCGCGAACGGCAGGAAGAGCAGCGGTGTCCAGTCGATCTTTTTCTCGATCGCGTATTCGGTGCGCCGCGTGGTCAATCCGTGCATGCGATCGAAGACGCCGTCATCGACGCGCGCGAGCACAGGCACGGTGGGCGTCGGCACGAGGAACCCGAATTCGCGCGCTTCGCCGGTGAACGTTGCGCGGCGGATGAAGTGCTCGGTCTTCGAGGCCGGATCCCACACGATCACCGCCGCTTCTTCCGCGACGTTCACGCGCTCGCCCATCCGCGGCGCGGGCGCGCATGCGGAGGCTTCACTGGTGGGGAGCAGCAGGCCGATGACGACGGCGGTGAGCCCGAGGATGAGCACGAGCCACGGCAGAACCCAGGGGAGCGACGAGCCGGTGATCCACGCGTTGCTCGGATACGAAAGATCGTAAGTGACGCGCACCGGTGCGCCGACGGTTGGCGGCTCGCGCAACCCGCTCGACCCACGTGTCTCGTGTTCGATGCCGGACGCGTCGCGGAACCGCACGCGCGCGTAGTAGAACGGGACGCCGCTGTCGGGGTCTTCTTCGGTGTTGTAGTGCGTGACGCGGCCATCCGCCGTCCGGCAGCGGGCGATGAGCGCGCGCGTCGAGTAGAACATGCGCGCACTCAATGCGATCAGCAGCGCGCCGATCGCGAGCACGATTTCATCCAGCGGACCGCGCATGATGTTTGTCGCGATTGTATTTGCAGCGATACTCGAAACGAATGAGCAGGTGGCGCCTGGTCGCGGAGAGCCTCACCCGTCCTTACCCGGTGCGACTGCCGATGGTGCTCCTCGTCGCGCTCGATCGGATGATTCCCGTGCCCGTCACGACGAGCACATTCGCCGCACCGTCTTTGCCGATCTCACGGTGTGGTTGACGTCTTCTGCGCAATGCGCCGCCGTGCGAAATCCCCGAGCTCGAACGCCGCGTCGCTCCGGCGCTCGCGCTGCTGACGGCCGCGATCGTCGCAAACGGCTGGACCGGCTTCCGGATCGTCTACCTGTTTACCGTGCGCCCGTCCTGAAGCGCGCGAACGCATAGATCGACTGCGGCTTGTGGCCGTAGCGATCCTCGAGGTCGTGCGACTGAGTGTGATAGTCGATGTTCACGCCGATGCCGGCCCGATAGCGGTTGCTGGTCAGGAAGTCGAAGATGTAGCCAACCGCGAAGTGCGTGGTCTGTTCACTCGTGCGCACGTCGGGATGCTCCGGAAAGCCGCCCGGACGATCGACCCATTCGGCGCGGCCGATAAACGAGTTGCGCGTGCCGCGCAACGCAAGCTCGAATCCATACGCGGTCTCGGAAGGACGAATCTCGTCCGCATGCTCGCGCCGCGTCCACAGCGCGGTCGCGGCGACGAACGGGCTGCCATACGTGAACGATGCGGACGTGATGTCGTGCTGCAAGAGGTCTTCGCCGAGCTCACCGCGCGAGAATTGAATCGACACCGCGGGCGTCGGCGTGAGCGTCACGCGCGCGGAACGCGAGTCGATGTCGCCATTGTCGAGCTCCGTGTGCTCGCCGGTCGAGATGGCGTCGTGGAACACGCTCCCTTCGAGCGTGATCCAGCGCGTCGCGAAACCAGCCGTCACGACGCTCGTCGAGTCATGATGGATCTCCTGGATGTCGTATGAGAACGGCGCTTCCGCGAAGTCGACGCCGCTCGCGCGCAGCGCCGACGGCGCGGTGCCGAGCGCGGGATCGCCGACCAGCGCGCCGTACACACTCAGGAGCGTCGATTGCGTCGGACGCCAGCCGACCTGCAACGCGGCCTCGCCGATCAGATCGTGCGCGCGCATGCGATCGACGACCGGACCGCCGCCTTCGGGCGAAACGTACTGCAGGATCTGCGGGTAACCTTCATCCTCCGGCAGCGTGTATGGCTCGAGGGACACGCGGCCACGCACGAGCGCGAATCCGCGGTCGCCGAAGTTCGTATGCAATCCCGCCCCGAACCAGTTGGTCGAGAACACCTCGTTCCGCTGCTCCTCGGGACCCGTCTCGCTGACGTACGTCACGTGCGCGTCGAAACCGTGGAAAAACGTCCAGCCGCCGGCGGTCGGTTCCGAGCGCACCCACAGCGATTCGCCGCCGGGATTCGACGTAGTGCCCGACACATTGCGCAGGGGATCGAGGCCTTGCGCGAGGACGGACGTGGAGAGGGCGAGGGTGAGGGCAAGCGACTTCATCATGCGCGGCGCATTCTGCAACAGATGGGCCTTCTATGGAGTGCGGCGGGCAGCCCCTCACCCGGCCTTCGGCCCACCCTCTCCCCGCAAGCGGGGCGAGGGCTACAAGGCGCGCACACAGCTAGTAACCTTCTCCCCTCGGCGAGGGGAGAAGGTGCCCGAAGGGCGGATGAGGGGCTGCCGCCGCACTCCATAACTACTCCTCGCGCGCGACTGGGTATAACCGCGCCCGCTCGTCCACGAACGGCGTGCGCTCGTAAAGCCACTGCAGGCGCGCGAACGGGCTGCCGCGGAACGCGGCGTCGGTTTCGACCTTCTGCTGGAACTCCGCCGCGAGCTTCGGATCTTCGGCCAGCATCCGTTCCGCCATCGGCTCCATGATGTACGACTCCACGTATTCGGTCGGGCTGAGGATGGAGTGGAAGAAGCCCCACTGAAACAGCGAGTCGGGCGATGCGGGTTCGAGCAGCAACGTGGCCAGCGTGCCGAGGGGCTGATCGGTGGACACGCGGACGGAGCCGGCGGCGAAGCGCTCGCGGCGCCGCTCCGGTGTTTCCGTCGCCGTCACGCGCACGTGTCCTTCGAACTGCTGGGGCGCGTACTTGATGTCGCTGAGACGAAGCATCGTCACTGTGACTTCGCGCGTCGCGGCAATGCGTTCAACGGCGATGCCGTGCAGCTCGAGCTTTGCGATCACGTCCTGCCACGCGGCCGGAATCCAGTACGCGCGCGGGCGTTTCACGCTCGACGCGATTTCCGTATCGCGGCGCAGCGGCACGCGTTTCGTCACCGGCGTCCCGAGCCACTCGGTGCGCACGCCGCCGCTGATCGGCGACAGCGATTCGCGCGATGCGATGCCGAGGAGCTCGATTTCTTCCGTGGCGTCACCGGCGGGGACGTTCCACGCGACCGGCACCCCTTCGTCGCGGCGCGCGCGATCCTCGGCGACTGCCGTACGCAGCGTCGACCCGTTCGAGGCGAGCGCGCGCAGCGTGTGTTCGAGAAAGGTGTAGGTGCCGAGCACGCGCTGGTCATACGGCTTGAGCGAGTGCAGTTCGACGAGCACGGTGGGGAGGTGGCGCGCGTGGCCGTAGCCGTTCGAGAAGCGCGGGTCCGACTGTTCGTCGCGCAGACCGGAGAGCGGATCGTCCACGAAGATGAGCTGTCCCGGAATGTGTCCGGCGGCTCGCAGCCCGGCATCGACGCCGGGGCGGTAGACATCGTCGAGCCATGTCGCGATCGACGGCGAGTGGGCCTGGCGATCGTTCCAGCCGAACGTCACGTCGTACTGATAATCAGCGCCGTCGGTGACGTGCAGATCGGCGTAGAGATCGGGCTGCCATGTGTTGAGCGCGCGCAGCATCGCGCGCGTTTCGGGAGCGTCGGCTTTCATGTAATCGCGATTGAGATTCAGGTTCCGCGCGTTCGCGCGCCACCCGCCTTCTTCGGGGCCGCGCTGATTGATGCGCGTGAAGCGCGTGAACCGTTCGTGGCCGTCGACGTTGTAGATCGGCACGAACAGAAAATTCGCGCCGTCGAGCAACTCGTGTTTCGTGCCGCGCACCGTCATGTCGCGCAGCAGCATCAGGCCGGCGTCCTTGCCGTCGATCTCGCCCGCGTGGATGCCGGCTTGCGCGAACAGCGCCGGCTTGTTGCTTCTGCGCAATGCTTCCGGCGTGAACGCGCGCTCCTTCGATGCGATGACCATCCAGAGGTCGCGTCCCTCGTCGCTCTTTCCGAGGGAGATCATCTTCAGTTGTGGGGCGGCGGCGACGAGGCGCCGGAGATACGCGACGGTCTCGTCATAACGCGGCGTCGTGCGCAACTGGTCGCGCTCGGACGGCGTGACCCACGGGTCGGTGGCCGGGACCATGAGCGCGCGGCTCGCGCCGTTCCACGGAATGTTCGGAGGGAGCGGAGCGGACGTTACAGCGGAGAGGAGAAGCGCCGTCAACATGACAGCGGTTCATAACACAATCGCTACCAGTCAGTCGGGCGATAGTCCTTGAGGAACTGACCCCACACGTGCTCGCCGGTGTTGATGCCGGCGATGATCGGATCGACGATGCGCGCGGCGCCGTCGACGATGTCGAGCGGCGGATGGAAACGCTGCTCGATGGTCTTGCGCGCGGCGATCGCGGCCGGATCTTCATCCGTCACCCAGCCGGTGTCGACGCTGTTCATGTGGATGCCGTCGCAGTGATAGTCCGCGGCGGAAGTGCGCGTCATCATGTTCAGCGCGGCCTTGGCCATGTTCGTATGCGGATGGCGCGTGGTTTTCTGGTTCCGGTAGAACTGCCCTTCGACCGCGGAGACGTTGACGATGTGCTTGTCGCGATTCGGCGTGCGCAGCATCAGAGGCTTGAGGCGCGCGTTGATGATGAACGGCGCGACGGCGTTGACGAGCTGCACTTCCAACAGCTCGACGGACGACACTTCGTGGAGCAGCAGGCGCCATGAATTGCGTCCGCGCAGATCGACCTGCTGCAGGTCCTGGTCGAGCACGCCTCGGGGGAAGAGGGCGGTGTCGCGATCGTGATCTTCGGGAAGCAGCGCCACTTGCGAGAGCTGCGCGGCGTGCGTGAGGCCGATCAGCTTCCGTTGCGGCTCCGACATCGTCTGCAGCGCCGCGGTCTCGGCGGCCATCATGTGCTCGTAGAACGCGGGCGGGCGCCGCACGGTCTGGCAGGCGTTGTTGATGATGAAGTCGAGGCGGTCGCGTGTCTCGAGGAGGTGCCGGCAGAACGCTTCGACGCTTGGCGTGTGGCGCAGGTCGAGGCCGTAGATCTCGAGGCGATCGGACCATTCCACGAAGTCGGGCTCGGCGGCGTACCGCGCGGCCGAGTCGCGCGGAAAACGGGTGGAGACGATGACCTGTGCGCCCGCGCGAAGGAGCTTCAGACCTGCCTGATAGCCGATCTTCACTCGTCCGCCGGTCAGCAGGGCGACGCGTCCGCGCAGGTCGGCCAGCTCGGTGCGTTTCGCGAAGTTGAAGCCGGCACACGACGGACAAAGCTGATCGTAGAAATGATGGATCGTGTCGAAGTGCTCTTTGCAGACGTAGCAATGACGCGATTCCGCGGTCTCGGGCGGCGCGTTCTGCGTGGCTGGCTCGGAGAGGTAATAGTTCGGGCTGGTGAACACCGGCTTGCGGCGCAGCTCGCGAATGCCGGTCGATGCGAGCAACTGATCGTCCTGCTGCGCGATCGCCGCCTTGCGCTGCCGTGCACTGGCCTTCACCAGGCGCCGCCGCGCGCGCGGATCGGGATCGGAGACGATGCGCGTCGCGTGCAGGAACCGCTCGCGCTCTTCCGGCGTCAACTGCGCGAGCTGCCCGCGATCGCGGTCGATCGACTCGAGCAACTCGGCGGCCGCGCGGACGCGCTCGCGGAAGAGGGTGTCTTCCGTGGTGTCGGGTGTGACGGTGGTCATTCGCGGCGGGTAACGTCGGAAGGCGGGGCGGACGTTCCCGCTTGCCGTTTCGCGCGTTGTGGCCGTGGTCTGATGTCTCATGGCAGATCTGAAGACGATCATCCAGTCCGATCCGGACATCCACAGCGGCGAACCGGTGTTCGTGGGGACGCGTGTTCCGGTGCGCACGTTGCTCGACTACATCGAGGGTGGGGATAGTCTCGATGTCTTCCTCGAAAACTTTCCGAGCGTGAGCCGCGAGCAGGCGGTCGCGTTTCTTGAGGCGGCCGGTCGCGCAGCATTGGCGCAGATCGCATGAGGCGCGTTCTCTTTGATGAGGACATGCCTCGGCAACTGCGGCGCGACCTTGCCGAGTTCGACATTCGTACAGTTCAGGAAGACGGTGGTCGTCGATTCAGAATGGCGAACGTGCGTCGCAGACTTTCGAGGTACTCGTCACGGCCGATAAGAATCTTCAATATCAGCAGAACATCGTGCAGTTCGACATCGGCATCATCATCGTCGCGGCTGTAGATACGTGCTTGCCGCACCTTCGAACAATGCTTCTGACGACGCGGACCGAAGTGCGGTTGGTGCACGTTCTGAGATCCGCTTGGAAGGTGGTCGGCAGCGTCCTGGTCGTTCGTGCTGATTGCACGGTCAGGCCGTCGATGGGCTGAGAGGCCGTCGTTCCAGCGTAACCGCGAAAACCCGCCATTCGCCGCTCATCCGGCGCTCCTCGAACCGAATCCCCGATCCGGCCACGAGATCCTTCACCGTGCTCGACACCAGAACCTCCGCGGTCGCTGCGGCGGCGGCGATGCGCATGCAGGTCTCGAACGTGATGCCGTCGGCGGCGCCGACTTCGCATTCGCCGGTGTGTAGACCGGCGCGGACGGGCGCGCGTTGGACAATCGCGACAGCGCAGCGGATCGCGCGGGCGGGGCCGTCGAAGATCGCGATCGTGCGACCGGACGTCGTTTCGATCGCGCGGCCGCGGAACCATTCGAGCTCTTTCGTCACCGGCACATCGCCGAGGAGCACCAGCACCGTCGCCAGCACCGTGTCCGGCTCCGGCGCATGCGACACGCCGGTGAGGAACTCCTCGATGCGCGTGAGAATCGCATCCTGATCGCCGGCGAACGGCAGGTGATCGGCGCCGGGCAACTCGACGTACTTCGCGCCGGGAATGCGGCCGGCGACGTAGCGTCCTTCTTCGACGGTCAGACAACGATCGCCAGTGCGATGAATGACCAGCGTCGGCACGCGGATCGACGGCAGCACCTGCCGCACATCGATCTCCGCATTCATCTGCGTCAGCGCGAGCGCGGCGCCGGGACTCGCACCCATGCGCAGATAGGTCGCCCACCATTCGCGAAACACGGGATCATGCGCCATGCTCGGCGCGCGCTCTTCGATGCCGAGCGGGCCGCCCCAATGCGCGCGGATCTCGTCGAAGAAGCGCTGCCGTTGTTCGGCGGTCGGACCCCACGGATAGTCGGTGTCGCGAATGCGTTTCGCGTACGTGCCGATCATCACCAGCGCCAGCGTCCGCTCCGGATACGTTGCCGCGAACAAGCTGCACATCGGCCCACCCTCGGATACGCCACACAGCGCCGCGCGTCGCGAACCGACGGCATCCATCACGGCGCGCACGTCGTCCATGCGCTGCTCGAGCGTCGGCAGCTCGTTGTTTGGAACGCGGTCGGAGAGGCCGGTGCCGCGCTTGTCGAACAGGATCAGGCGAGCGAACGACGACAGCCGGAGCAGAAAACGCGCGAAGCTCGGCTCGCGCCAGAAGTAATCGAGGTGGGATACCCAGCCCATCACGAACACCAGATCGAACGCGCCGTCGCCGATGACCTGGTAGGCGATGTTGACGTCACCGCTGCGCGCGTATTTCGTTTCCGGCGAACGCTCGCGCGGCAACTCTTCCCCGCGTGCCACGCGCGGCTGCGCGACCGCGCCGCAGAAGCGATACCCGCGCTTCGGCACCGTCTGGATCAGCAACTCTCCGTCGGCGCCGAGCGCCTTGCGCAGCGTGGAAATGTTCTGCGCGAGCGTGTTCTCGCCGACGTGCGTCCCGCTCCAGATCCGCTCGAGCAACTCATCGCGCGTGACGAGCCGGCCGTCGTGCTCGACGAGGAAGACCAGCGTGTCGAACGCTTTCGGAGTGAGCGCGACCTCGCCGCCTTCGCCGGTCAACCGGCGCTCCTCGGGATCGAGCCGGAAGCCCGCGAAGGTATAGACCGGTCTCTCCTTTGAAGAAAATCTCATGGAGATTTCAGCGCGCTCTCAGGACGGGACTGCATCTTAACGCGACGATGTGCGCTCCCAAACAAAAGGAGAGCGCATGCCCGTCATTGCCTTCGTTCTGGCCACGTTCGTCGCGACCGCGTCGACGCGGCTTCCCATCGTCCCGCCGCCGCCGAAGCCGCAGCCGATCGACACGATCGGTCTTTATCACCAGGGCCTCAGCCAGTACTTTCTGCGGAACTCGAACACAGAGGGAACGCCGGACCTCGAACCGGGCGTCGGCAGGCGCGGCGACCTCCCGTTCACCGGCGATTTCGACGGCAACGGCGTCACCGATCTCGGCGTCTTTCAAAGCGAGACCGGAACGTTCGTGATTCGAATGCCGCAGCTCAACTTTCCGGACTTCGTGATCACGCTCCAGTTCGTAGGACAGCCGGGCGACCTTCCGATCGCCGGCGACTGGGACGGCGACGGCGTCGATACCCTCGGCATCTATCGCCGCAACGGAGGATTCCCGCCGATCTTCGGCCTGACGAACGGCCACGTCGCGCAGGACGCGTCGCTGAAACCGGAGATCGTGTTCGAGCTCGGCGAGGAGACTGACTTGCCGGTAGCGGGCGACTGGAACGGTGATGGGCTCGATACGGTCGGCGTGTACCGCGTCGGGCGCTCGAGTTTCGCGCTCGTGAACAATTTCGGTGCGGGCATCGCGGAAACGTTTTTCTTCGGCGAGCCGGACGACCTGCCGCTCGCGGGCGATTGGGACGGCGACGGCCGCGACGGCGTCGGTACGTATCGTGAGGACGAGCACGCGTTTCGACTCACGAATGATTCAGGCGCGACGACCGCGTTGCTGTTTCGGTATCTCTCGATCGGCGACCTGCCGGTCGCAGGTGACTGGGATGGTGTTACCGAGTTCGCGACGACCTCCTTCACGCACGCCGCGATCGCACCGGTGAAGCGGAAACCCGACACCATCGGCCTCTACGACTTCGCGCGCGAAGACTTCCTGTTGCGCGACTCCAACAGCACGGGCCTGCCGGACATCGTGCAGCCGATTTTCGCGCGCGACGGCGACCTGCCGTTCACCGGCGACTTCGACGCGAACGGCGAGACGGAGCTCGGCGTGTACCGGCCGTCGACCGGCCAGTTTCTGGTCCTCTGGCCTTTTCCTGAAATCATCGAGCGGTTCACATTCGTGGGACAGCCCGGCGACGTGCCCGTGATCGGCGATTGGGACGGCGACGGCTTCGACACATTCGGCATCTATCGCGACGACGGAATCAGCCCGCCGATCTTCGCGCTGACCAACGCCCATCTCGGCACGAATGGGAAGGTCGAGATCACGTTCGAGCTCGGCCAGCACACCGACCGCCCGCTCGCGGGGGATTGGGACGGCGACGGAATCGACACGGTGGGCATCTACCGGCCTGGCCGTTCGACGTTCATGCTCGTGAATGACTTCGGCGCCGGCGTGGCGATCGGATTCACCTTCGGTCTCCGCGGCGATCGCCCGTTCTCAGGCGACTGGGACGGCGACGGTGTCGATGGCGTGGGCGTCTACCGTCTCGACGAGATTCTGATGCAACTCACGAACGACTTCGGCAACACCGGCATCGAGTTTCTCTACCTGTCGCGAGGCGACGTGCCCGTTTCCGGAAATTGGGACGGATTCTAGAGCTGGGTCCCCTCATCCGGCCTGCGGCCACCTTCTCCCCGCTGCGGCGGGGAGAAGGCTACGCAGGCGTGGACGAAGTGTTACTTCGCGAAAACGTCGTCGACGTTGACGATGCGGATGTTCTCCGGCTTGATGCCGAGCTTGTAGCTGCCGATGATCTTGTCTTCTTCAGCCAGCTCCGGTTTTTCCGCGTCGTACTTGATCGACGACGGCTCGTCTTTCAGGAGCGTCTCGCGCAGGCCTTCCGCGTCTTTGGTGACGATCACGACGTGGAGGTTCTTCGCGGAGAAGTGTTTCTTGATCGCCTTGTTCACGTCGTCGCGCGTGAGCTTCGCATACGCGGCGCGCATGGTGTCCACGTAGTCGCCGATGCCGTACCACCACGAATCGAGCGCGTAGCCGAGGCGTTGGTTCTGATTGGCAGTGAGCAGGTAGACGTTCTTGAGCAGATAGTCGCGCGTGTTGTCGAAGTCCTGCTGCGACAGGCCCTCGTCGATCATCTTCTGGATTTCGTAAAGCGCGATGCGCATCGACATCTGTGCGTTCTCCGGAACGACCGGCCGGATCCAGATCTCGAAGAGCTGCGAGCGGCGCGCGATGCCCGGGCTGGGGAAGAACTGGAAGCCGGGGCGAGTGAAGAACTCGATGTACGCGTAGTCGCCGTAGTTGAGGCCGCGGACTTCGCGAATGCGGTCATACAGACGGCCGCCCGCGCGATGTTCGCCGAGCCACGCGCGCGCGAGATTCAGCGCGGCGAAATCGGCCGAGTTGCGCGTGACGGGAATCGGATGCCCCATCGAGATCGCGGTCGAGCGTGTCTCCTTCTTGATGATCTCGACTTCGAGACCGTTCGGCGCGTCGCCTTTGATCGCAGGCAACGCCGCCAGTGCGGTCTCTTCGGCACCCGGTCCGAGGGCGCGGAGCTCCGAGGTGAGACGTGCGACGAGCGTGGAGGGATAGTCGCCGGAAAGGCCGACCACCACGTTCGACGCGTTGTAATTCGCCTCGACGAACTTCTTCACGTCGTCGAGCGTGATCGATTCGAGACCGGCAATGGTTCCGAGCACCGTGTGGCCGTAGGGCGTGCCGTTGAAGACGACGTTCTGCAGCTCTTCTTTTCCGAGCTCTTCCTCGTTGTTGTTGCGAAGGTCCTGCTTGAGCGCGTTGAGCTGCTGGTCCTTGAGGCGCTGGAAATCTTCCTCGCGGAAGCCGGGCGTGAGGAGCTGCGGCATCACGATCGGCAGGAAGCGGTCGAGATGGTCCTTGTGCACGATGCCGGTGAACGTGGTCATCTCTTTGTCGACGAGGGCGAAGAACGCGCCGGCCAGCGGGTAGAGCGCCTTGTTGATCTCATCGATGCGCATGTCGCGCGAACCGGCCTCGGTGATCATCGACGCGGCCAGTTGCGCCAGACCTTCCTTCCCTTTCGGATCGCTGGCAGCGCCGTTGGTGAAGAGGAACTTCACCATCACATTCGGGAGCACCGACTTCTGCTCGACGAACTTGATGTTGACGGTCTGTTCCGCGGTCGCGGATGGCGCCGCCATGGCATCGATGGACGGAAGCTTCGCGATCGCATCGCCGAGGGGCTGTTGCGAGAGGGTGGTGACGACGAGATTCTTGTCGGTGAAGTATTTCTGCGCGGCGCGCTGGATGTCATCGGGACCGACGGTCGCGAGCGTGCGGTAATACTTGTTGATCGTGTCGAACGAGCGCTCGAAGTGCGCGAAGCTCGCCACGGTGGCGGCGATCGTGTCGGTGTTGTCGAGCGAGCGCACGAAGCCGTAGCGTGAGTTCGACTTCGCATCGGCAACGCGCTTCGCGTCCAGCTTCTCGGTGCGCAGATTCGCGAACGTCTGCAGCACCTGATCGCGGACGTACACGGCGTCCTTCGGATCCTTCACGCGCGCGAAGACGGTGAAGAGCGTCGGATCGACGTTCGGTCCGCCGAATGCGAAAAGCTGGTCGACCTTCTGCTCCTGCTCGACGACGCGCTTGTACAGGTCCGAGGTCTGGCCGAACGCGAGATCGAACATCGTGTCGAACGCGGCCTGATCGGCCATCTGCATGGCGGCCGGTCCGTGGAACGCGACCGTCACCCACGGCAGCGTCGGCGAAGTCCACGGCACGTGCGCGTAAACCGGACCCTTGTGCTCCGGCTCCTGCGGGATGTCGACGGTGAAGGTGCCGCGCTCCCAGTCGCCCCAGTACTTTTCGATCAGAGGAATGACGCGGGCGGGATCGACGTCGCCGGCCACGATGATGGTGGTCTTCTCGGGCCGGTACCAGCGGCTGAAGAACGTCTTCGAATACTCGAACTGGTTGGGCATGTCCTCGATGTCTTTGATGAAGCCCATCGTGGTGTGCTTGTAGGTGTGGGTGCTGAACGCGTTCTCGCGCTGCACCTCGAGGATCTTGCGGATCGGGTTCGCCGCGTTCTTGTTGTACTCACCGAGCACCGCCCGCGCCTCGGTCTTGAACGCCGCTTCGTCGTACAGCAGGTTCTTGAAGCGGTCGGCCTCGATCTCGAGGATCTTCTCGAGATCTTCCTTCGCGAACGTGATGTGGTAGTTCGTGAGGTCGTCGGATGTGTACGCGTTCTGGCGCGCTCCGGCCTTGGTGATGATGGCGCTGTACACGTCGGGCGGATACGCCTTCGTGCCGCGGAACATCATGTGCTCGAAAAAGTGTGCGAAGCCGGACTTGCCGGGCTCGACTTCGTTGCGCGAGCCGGTCTGCACCGGGATCTGCAGCGAGACGAGGTTCGGGAAGCCGGTCGGGACGACGATGATCTTCAGGCCGTTCGCGAGCGTCTTTTCGGTGGCTTTGAAGGGGAGGATGTCGCTGGGTGCGCTGGCGCTCTGAGCGAGAGCGGACATGGGAATCGCGCAGAGGGCGATCGTGAGAATGGTGGATCGGAACATGGTTCTCCTTTTTGATCAGTACCTCGGGTACCTCGGAGTACCTCGGAGTACCTCGGAGGGTTTTTGTCCACTCCGAGGAACTCCGAGGTACCCGAGGTACTCCGAGGTACTTTCTTAACGGGACACCGTCTCGGACGCTTCCTCGTCGGGAATGTCGATCGGGCCTTCTTTGAGGTCCTCGCGGATGATGAGATCGAGGAAGAGCTCGCGTACGCCGGTGCGGCCCCGCTCGCGATAAACGCGGCGCACATCGGAAGGTTTCAGGCTGATGCCGGTCATGGTCTGGAGGTACTGGCAGAACACCACGGCGCGCGAGCGGAACGAGATGATCAGGATGAGCAGGAGGACGCCGGCGAACACCAGTGGCATCGCGGAGGACATCGTGTCGAGCTGAAACAGGTTGGACATCGGACCGCGCGAATCGTACCAAAGTCTCAAACCATCTGGAGCGACGGGCTCTCAGCCCGTCGATGTGATTAGCCGGCGGGCTGAGAGCCCGTCGCTCCCGCGTCGGCACCAATCCTGAATCGACGGGCACCGGAGGAGACTGCATGTCTGAAGAACGTTACGAGCCGGTTTCGTGCGATTACCACGACCAGCTCGAAGCTGCCGCAATGCACAAGAACGTTGTGGAGCTGGAGTTCGATCTCGACGGCGTGACGCAGAAAGAGCGCGGACGCGTCGAGGACGTTTACACGGCGGACGGCGCGGAGTTCATCCGCTTCGCCGCCGACACCGGACCGCTCGAGATCCGTCTGGACCACATCATCTCGATGCGGGAGTGATTCTGGCGTTACCATTTCCCCGATGCCGAAGATCCTGTTCTATGCCGGTACCGTCCTTTGCCTGTTCCTCGCGTTGATGAGCGCGGGGGAGGCCGCGCACGAGCTGCGTGACGGCGAGCTGGCCTTCGTGGCGCTGCCGGAGTCGCCGCGCGCGGCGTTCGCGATCTTCTCCGCGTTGGCCGCGGGACTGGCGATCGCGGCGCTGTTCCTGCGCATGGCGGCGTTGCTGGCCGCGCGCAATCTGTTCGGCGCATTCGTAGCCGTGGTCGCGGTCAGCGGCGCAACGGCCACGCTCGTCGCGGTGCTGCTCGTGCAGTGGCGCGTCACGACGTTCGGCGGGACGCAACTGAACGAGGTGCACTTCACGGCGCTGATGGTGTTCGGCTTCTTCCTCTCGCTGAGCCTGCTCGCGCTGCGGCCGTACTTCAGCATTCAGGCCAGCCGCTTCCTGTCGGCGCTGGTGTTCTTCCCGCTGCCGCTGTTCGTGATGATACTGGCGCAGGAGATGTTCGTGGCCGCGTCACCGGCGCCGCTGCCGCTGGCGTCGCAGGCCTCGAGCGTCTTCTTCGCCGTTCTCTCTCTGCTCTTCTTCTCGATCGCGGTGCATTGCATTCGCCATCGCCATCTCTTCCTGGAGATGACGAACCTGCGCGAATTGCTCGATGCGCGCGTCGATCCGAACGCGCGCAATCATCGCGCGCGGCCGATCGGCGGCGTCGCATTCGACTCGTAGTGTTGCCGTGCCGCTTCCCGCGCTTCGGCGCGTGACACGTTCCACGTCCGCCATCCTTTCGGCCTGTGTTTCCGGACGTTGCGGCTGACGACGTCGGGGCCGGCGACGTCCGCGTTCGCGAGGATCGCCGGCGTGGCGTCGTCGCTGAGCGTCAACGCGTAGCGCTGATCGAACGCACGGCGTCCGGCGCGGGCGCGCTCGACGTTCGTTTCGACGATGACGCGATCGGGATTGATCGCGTGTAACGCCACGACGACGACCATGCCGCTCGCGAGTGCGCCAACGGCGAAGCGGTGCCGGCGGCCGGTGACCACGGTGCACACGAACCACACGAGCAGCACGGCCACCCAGATGATGAACGCGCTCGTGAAGAAGCGCAGGCGCGTGAGGCCGAACTCGTCGCGGTACAGCTTCATGCGATGAAACGCGGAACCAGCCATGACCAGCACCAGCGCGACCTGCAGGATCGCCAGCCCTCGAAAGATGGCCGCACCTTCATCTTTGCGGATCAGCCATTCGAGCAGCAGCAGCATCGGCACGACCAGCGCCACCACCCACGCAAGCTCGAAGAAGCCTCGGCGCGCGTATTGCGCGAAGTCGACCGGCGCGCTGCCGAAGAAGTAGCGGAACTGCACGCCCACGAAGAGCGCGAAGAGGAGGTTGACGAGGCCGAGCGCGAAGTTCGTCTCCGGCGCGGGAAGTGTCAGTGGCGGGCCGGCCTCGGCGCGACGCGGCATCGGACCGCTGAGCACCAGGCTGCGGAGAAATCCCGCGCACACCGCCGCCACGAATGCCGTCGCCAGCACATGCGCCAACACCTCGGTCGGATCGAACACGAGGATGTCCTGCAGGAGGCGGCCGAACGCAGGATCCGCGGACGCGAGCAGCGATCCGAAGACCACCAGCGCGGGCGCGGCGATGAGCGTGCCGCGTGCGGCGATGCCGAGGCGGCGCGAGCCGGTGCGCGGGAGCCGGCTCCAGGAGTAATCCCGCGTCACGAGCTGAAACAAGCCGGCGATCGACTGCGCAGCCGTCGTCAGCACCGCGAACGCGATCTCCGCCAGTCCCGCCGCGTGCACGCGCACGCCGCGCGCGCCGAGGGCGAGCATCGGCAGGAAGAGCAGAAGCAGGATGATGTCGAGCGCGACCAGCACATCCGAGTCGCGCCAGAACAGCCCGGCCGCGGCGAGCAGCGCGCACGCCACGATGAACACGCTCGGGTGCCGATCCGCGTCCGTCGCGGATGTGCAGACGCGCACCGCGATACAGAAGAGCGCCGTCCAGAGAAGCGCGTTCACGCCCCACGGAACCCAGCGGAGCAGGAGATCGCCCGCGATGCCGAGGAGGAGAGCGGCGGCGATGATGAGGGAGGCGGTGCGGTGGCGGTCCATAGGCTCGCTTTCGCTTTGCATTGTAAAGCAGTATACGGCGACCAAGCAGAAAGCGTTTCGTGCGCGTCTCAAGGCAAGCGAAGCGGTGGCACAGGAGAACGCCCCTCATCCGGCCTTCGGCCACCTTCTCCCCGCCGCGCGGGGAGAAGGCTACGTTGGGGGGTGCGTGCGACAATCGCCCGCCGCGCATGGTCGTCTTCAACCTCTTCTTCTTCACCATCCTCCTGCAGCTGATCACCATGGCCGTGCTGGCGCGGCATCCGCGAAAGCCGTTCGGCGCGTGGTTCACGACGCTGATCATGACCAGCGGCGTCACCGGCTTCAGCGTGCTCGCGGCGCCATGGGGGTGGTTCGGCGTGCCGTTGCGGTTCGTGATCGCGCTCCTGTTCGTCGTTGCGTTGCTCGTGTCGCTGAGACGTGGCGCGCCCGAAGGGGCGGCAGCGCAATCGAGTCCCATTCGCGCGCTGGTGAAGGTGGTGGTCGGTGTCTTCTTCGGTGGCGTGGCGATCGGAGTGCTGCGCGCGCATTCGGTGCCGCCGGGCGCGATCGATCTCGCGTTTCCGCTCACGCGCGGCGCGTATCTCGTCGGACAGGGTGGCAGCCACTCGGCCGCGAACTATCACGCGCAACATCCGGTGCAGCGTTATGCGGTCGACGTCGCGAAGCTGAACCGCGCCGGGATGCGCGCGCGCGGCTTGTATCCGAACGACGCACGCGCGTATGCGATCTTCGGCGACGCGGTGGTCAGTCCATGCGATGGCGTCGTGGTCGCGGCAGCCGATGCGTTCCCCGATGCCGCGCGCATTTCACTCGACGAGAAGAATCCCGCCGGCAATCACGTGATCGTGCGCTGCGGCGACGTGAACGTCACACTCGCGCATCTGCAGCGCGGCAGCGTCGCGGTTCGCGCGGGCACAACGATCGCGCGCAGCACGCCCATCGGCCGCGCGGGCAACTCCGGCAATTCCACTGAACCGCACCTGCACGTGCACGGAGAGCGCAACGGTGCGGGAGTGCCGCTGCGCTTCGACGGGCAGTGGCTCGTGCGCAACACGATCGTGCGCAAGTGACCCGCGTCAGTGTCTCGCCGCGCGCGTCTTGCCGGGAGGCGGCACGTACACTTCCACCGGAATCGACGCGGTCGTGCCGCCGAATTCCGCGGGTAGTGTGATCGAGATCGTGGTCGAGCCCACCGCGACGCCGTGGATGGCGATCGTGCCGCCGTTCGGCGCGAACGCTACCAGCGGCTCGACACCCGCGATCGCACGATCGTCCGAGGCCGCGCTGATGTGCACTGCTCCTTCCGTTGCCGCGGACAAGCCGACCGGCATCGAAACGCTCGTGCCGACCGGCACGCGCACGCGCTCGGGCAGGATCGGTGTGATGAGCGTGTAGATGAAAAGCGATCCCGGGATCTCGAGGTTCCCAAGGCGCTTTGACAGCTTCACGGCGATCGCGGCATCGCCCGCGCCGAGGGCGGAGACGTCGAAGGTTGCGGTCTTGTGGCCGCCGCGGATCATCACGCTGGCTGGCACGGAGATGAGATCGGGCGTGGTCGTCGAGATCACGAATGTCTCGTCCGCATCCGCCGCGAGGTTCAGCGTGAGCGTGACCGTCGCTGCCGATCCGCGTGCCGTACTCGGCGGCAGCGTCAGCCACGCGCCCGGAGTATCGTCGTCGCGCACGGTGCACATCGCCGAGCGGTGCACCGTGGCGAGGGCCGGGTTGACGTCGCGCAGGATGAGGCCGAACTCTTCAAGCCCTTCCCGCACGTTGTCGCCGACGACATGGAACGGGATCGTGACTTGTGTAACGCCCGCCGGAATCGTGAATCGATCGCCGGTACGGATGCCGGCCAGGTCATCGGTCGTCGACGCGCCGTAGCCGAATTCGCTGATCAGGAACCTCGTCTCGATCGCTTCTGATGACGCCGGCGTGATCTTCACCACGAACCCGACGCTCCGATCCTCGGCGCCCTCGGTCACTTCGACGTCTTCGAACGTAGAGGAAGGACGGACTTGCGCATTGGACCCGGCGGCGGCACCGTAGCAAACACGTCTCGGCCTGGCAATAACTTTGGCGTGCGATGATCGACGCATGAATCACGAAGCGTTCATGCAGGCCGCGATCGAAGAAGCGCGGCAGGGACTCGCCGAAGGCGGCATTCCGATCGGCTCCGTTCTCGTGCACGACAACAAGATCATCGGCCGCGGCCACAACCGCCGCATCCAGCGCGGCAGTCCGACACTGCACGGCGAGATGGACGCACTCGAAAACGCCGGCCGGCAGCCCGCGAGCGTGTATCGCGAGAGCGTGATCTACACGACGCTCTCGCCATGCGCGATGTGCTCCGGCGCGATCCTGCTCTATGGCATCCCCACCGTGATCGTCGGCGAGAATCAGACGTTCATGGGGGAAGAAGAGTTGCTGCGCTCGCGCGGCGTGAAGGTCGAGGTGCTGCAGGATGCGACTTGCATCTCGATGATGACCGAGTTCATCGCGACGCGGCCGCAGTTGTGGAACGAAGATATTGGGGTCTGACCGGAGGCCTCCGGAGGCCCCTCGTCGGTCCCGGTGCCTCCGCTACGGTTCGGGCAGTATCACGTCGAATGGCATGTGCACGACGGACGCTCCCAGTTCGTCGGGCACGGTGATCACGATCGTGCCGCGACCTGCGGAATTGCTGCGCACCCGCAGCTTGCCTGTACCGCCCGCAGGCACGCGCACCTCGGGGTGCGTCAGCAAAAAACGATTGTCGAGCGACTCGCTCGCGAGCCGCACCTCGTGATCGAGCGGCGGCGACATCGCCACGTCGATCTCCACGGTCTCACCGAGCCGGACGCTCTGCGTCAGCTCCGGACCACCGGCACTGCCAGGTCGTGAACGCTGATGTTTGCTTCGAGCTCGCCGCTGCCGAGGGTTTCGGGGAGCTGGATGCGCAGGAGGCCGATGCCGGCATGCAACCCGTGGACTTCGAACGTCTTCGTCTGTGCGCCGGGCGCGATCGGGAAGGCCGACGGGATGCCCAGGATCCCGGGTGTGGTCGTGGAGACGCGAATTAGGTCGAGGGTCGGCGCGGCGCGGTGACGGATCCAGGCGAGGACACGGATGCGGTAAAGGCGCGGCGATTTGTTACACGCGATGGAAAGTCGCTGCACCGCTGCCGCGCTCGTCGAAGGTCATGGACATAGGACGCGCGATTTTAGCGGACGTTAACGAGCCGGGAGGCCCCCGGTCGGTTCCGCTAAAATGACCGCGCCCCATGTCCTTCGTTCATCTCCACCTCCACACTGAATACTCATTACTCGACGGCGCCTCGCGGCCCGAAGACCTCGCGAAGCGCGTCGGCAAGCTTGGCATGCCTGCGTGCGCCATCACCGATCACGGCAACATGTTCGGTGCGGTCGAGTTCTACAACGCCATGAAGCAAGAGGGCGTGAAGCCGATCATCGGCTGCGAGATGTACGTCGCATACGGCTCGCGCCATGACAAGGCCGGCGTCGAAGACGGGCAGGCGGATGCGGGGGCGAACAATCACCTGATCGTCCTCGCGCAGAACGACACGGGCTACAAGAACCTGGTCAAGCTCGTGAGCGCGGGTTACACGGAAGGCTTCTATTACAAACCGCGCATCGACAAGGAGCTCCTGCGCGAACATCGCGAAGGCCTGATCGTCCTCTCGTCGTGCCTCAAAGGCGAGGTCTCGCAATCGCTCGCCGGCGGCAACTGGCAGAAAGCCAAAGACGCCGCGCTCGCGTATCGGGAGATCCTCGGACCCGAGAATTTCTTCCTCGAGATTCAGGACCACGGCATCCCGGACCAGCAGAAGATCGTGCCGATGATGGCGCGGCTGGGCGAGGAAGTCGGTCTACAACTCGTAGGAACGAACGACTCGCACTACCTCGATCAGAGCGACGCCTTCGCCCACGAAGTCCTCCTCTGCATCGGCACCGGCAAGACCCTCGGCGACGAGAAACGGATGAAGTTCTACTCTGACGACTTCTACGTCAAGGGTCCGGACGAGATGCGCCGCGTCTTCAGGGAGTATCCGGAAGCGGCCGACAACACCATGCGCATCGCCGAGCGCATCAACATGTCGCTCGATGTGAAGGGCCACCACCTCCCGAACTTTCCGGTGCCCGCGAAGTACGACACCGCGTCGTACTTTGCGGAGGTGTCGCGCAAGGGTCTCGAGAAGCGGCTCAATGCGCAGGCGGCGCTCTTCGCCGCGAAGCAGAAAAAGCACGACGTGCGCGAGTACTGGGATCGCCTCGAGCGCGAGATCGACATCATCCGGAACATGGGCTTCCCCGGCTACTTCCTGGTGGTCTGGGACTTCATCAAATACGCGAAGGACCATGGCATCCCTGTCGGTCCGGGCCGCGGTTCCGCCGCGGGCTCGGTAGTGGCGTGGGCGCTCGAGATCACCAACGTCGATCCGCTCGAATACGACCTCCTCTTCGAGCGCTTTCTCAATCCCGAGCGCATCTCGATGCCCGACATCGATCTCGATTTCTGCATGAACCGGCGCGGCGAAGTCATCGACTACGTGCGCAAGCAATACGGCGAGGAGAACGTCGCGCAGATCATCACGTTCGGAACGATGGCCGCGAAGTCGGTCGTCCGCGACGTCGGCCGCGTCCTCGGGCATCCGTACGCGTTCGTCGACAAGATCTCGAAGATGATCCCCGGCGGTCCCGGCGTCACGCTCACCGATGCGAAGAAGGATTCGCCGCTCCTTGCCGATGCCATCCGCAACGACGAGGAAGTGAAGAAGATCGTCGAGATCGGCGAGAAGCTCGAAGGCCTGTCGCGCCACGCCGGCATGCACGCGGCGGGCGTGGTCATCACGCCGGAGCCGGTCACGAACTACGTGCCGTTGTACCGCACGAACCGAGATGAAATCGTGACGCAGTTCGACATGCGCGTCGTCGAGAAGATGGGCCTCGTCAAGATGGACTTCCTCGGCCTGCGCACGCTGACGGTGATCGACGACGCGATCAAGTCGGCGAAGTCTGTGGACGGCATCGACATCGACATCGAAGCGATCCCGCTCGACGATCCGGAGGTCTACCGGCTCTTCCAGGAAGGGCGGACGAAGGGCGTGTTCCAGTTCGAGTCGGGCGGGATGGTCGACCTGCTGCGCAAATCGCGGCCGACGCAGTTCGAGGATCTCGCTGCACTCAACGCGCTCTATCGCCCCGGCGCGCTCGACGCCGGCATGGTCGACGAGTACGTGAAGCGCAAGAACGGCAAGACCGTGAAGTACCTCGTGCCGGCGATGAAAGAAGTGCTCGAAGAGACGTATGGCGTCATCGTCTACCAGGAGCAGGTCATGCAGATCGCGCAGCGCGTCGCGGCGTACACGCTCGGCCAGGCCGACCTGCTGCGCAAGGCGATGGGCAAGAAGGATGCGGCGGTCATGGCGGCGGAGCGCGGCAAGTTCGTGTCGGGCGCCGTCGGCAACGGCTATGACCAGAAAAAAGCGAACGAGATCTTCGACTATATCGAACCGTTCGCGCGCTACGGCTTCAACAAATCGCACTCGGTCGCATACGCGCTGGTCGCGTATCAGACCGCGTGGCTGAAGGTGCATCACGCGCGGCACTTCATGGCCGCGCTGCTGTCGTCGGAAATGGATCGCACCGATGCCGTGGTGAAGTTCATCGGTGAAGCGAAGCAGATGGGCATCGAAGTCCTGCCGCCGGACGTGAACGAGTCCAACATGTTCTTCACCGTCGTCGGCCGCAACATCCGCTTCGGCCTCGGCGCCGTGAAAGGCGTTGGCGAAAGCGCGGTGGAATCGGTGCTCGCCGCGCGGCAGAAGACCGGACGTTTCTCGTCGTTGCTGCAGTTCTGCGAGGAAGTGGATCTGCGCGCGTGCAACAAGAAAGTGCTCGAGGCGCTGATCAAGTCGGGGTCGTTCGATTTCGTGGGGACGTCGCGGCGGGCGTTGTTCGAGTCGCTCGACTCCACGGCGGATTCCGCGCAACGCGCGAAGGACGAAAAGGAGCGGGGACAGAACTCGCTCTTCGGCGGTCTCTCCTTCTCCCCGCCGGGCGGGGAGAAGGTAGCCGAAGGCCGGATGAGGGGCGTCGAGTGGCCTGAAGACGAACGCCTCCGCTACGAGAAAGAAACGCTCGGCTTCTACATCACCGGCCATCCGCTCAACAAATTCACCGACGAGCTGCGCCTCTTCGCGAATGCGACCACCGACACGCTCTGGAAGTTCATCGATCAGCAGGTCGAGATCGGCGGCATCGTCTCGCAGATCAAGAAGTCGAAGATCAAGAAGGGGAGGAACGAGGGTCAGATGATGGCCAAGTTCTTCCTCGACGATCAGGCCGGGTCGGTGGAGGTCGTGGTGTTCTCCGATCTCTACGCGAAGTACTCGCGCTGGCTCGAGAACGGCGTGGCCGTCCTGGTCACCGCCTCCGTCAAAGACACCGGCGGGCAGATCGCTGGTCGCTCCGCGTCGCTACAGTCCGCCGAACAGAATGCGCAGCACATCGACGATGAATACGGCGGACATCCCGAGGCGCGGATCTCGGCGTATGAGTTGCGGATCGAGGATGCGGAAGACGATCGCGATCCGAAAGAGATCGAGCGCGAAAAGTACGGCGATCGCGCCGACAACTTCTCGCTCTTCGGCGGCGCGCCTGTCGACGCGGATGCGTTCAACGACGCTGTCGATGCGATCGCGGACGAGCCGCCCGTCACATCGACGACGACCTTCGCCGCGCACGCCGCCGCATTTCACGAATCGCCCATTACGCCGGAGCTCTCCGCGCTCGAGATCACGCCGCTCGAAGGCATCCGCGACAAGAAGGTGAAAGAGATCGCGCTCGAGGTGCCGTACC
>Ga0196977_1000026_pt1 | contig 120100 bp, 117 predicted proteins | sample S3v_1013CmetaG_FD_148634 | JGI IMG/M metagenome (GOLD analysis project Ga0196977, IMG submission 148634) | Soil microbial communities from Anza Borrego desert, Southern California, United States - S3+v_10-13C | ecosystem: Environmental > Terrestrial > Soil > Desert | place: USA: California...
CGCTTCCCAGCTGCAGGCGCGCCACGACCTCCCCCAGCTGCGCCTCGCTCTCGGTGTTGCGGACGAAGTAGCCCCGTTCGACGTCGCCGCGGCGCAGCATCGCCTTGTCGCGGGTGAGAATGGTCCGGCGCTCGTCGCGCGCGCTCTCGACAATGCGGTCGTCGTCCCAATCGCGGTGCCACAGCGTGTCGAAGCCCGCCATGCGCAGGTGGCGGGCGAGCTTCGCGAGGTGCCCGTCGGCGATGAATCGCGGGTCGCGCAAGGGCCAGTTGCGCAGCCTTTGGAGCGGCGAGACATCGAGGCTTTCGAACATCGGATAAACCGCGACGCGTTCGCCGCCCCGCAGGACGTGCGCGAAATCCACCGAAAGCCCGTCGACCAGGATCAAGTCGACCTCGGGGTGCGGCACGCCGACCGACTCGATCGCATCCTTCACCGAGCGTGCGCGATCGATGTCGACTTCGAAGTCGCGCCTGCGACGCCCATCGGGCAGGAAATCGTTGAGCTCCTCGTAGAAGCGGAAAGTGGCGTTGGTTCCCATGGCGACATCATCCCCCAAACCGCCGCACATCCTCATCCCTCGTCCCTCGTCCCTCATCCCTCATCCCCGTCTTTTTTCGGCACACTTGCGCCCATGACAATCCTTTCAGGCAGGACGGCGGTGGTCACGGGGGCGGCCGGGCCCGTGGGACTCGCCGTCGTGCGCGGCCTGCTCGAGGATGGCGCCCAGGTCGCCCTCGTCGACATCGACGCGCTCCGCCTGGACAGCCTCGTACGCTTCCTGCGCGGCGGCGTGCTCGCCCTTCCCTGCGACGTGACCGAGCCCGGCGCCGTGCGGCAGGCGCACCTGCAGGCCGAAAAACTCCTGGGCCCGGTGGAGATCCTGGTGAACGCCGCCGGCGCATTCACGGCTGCGCGCGTCGAATCCACCACTGACGAGGACTGGCGCCGCGTGATGTCGGTGAACGTCGATGGCGCCTTCCATTGGGCACGCGCCTCGATCCCGGCCATGAAGAAGCGCGGCTGGGGCCGCATCGTCAACGTGACGTCGGCCGAGGCGAAGAACGGCGGGCAATCCGCGGGCACCGCGCTCGCTGCGGCGCACGGCGCGGTCGCCTCCCTCACCTTTTCGCTCGCGCGCGAGCTTGCCGGCGCCGGCATCACCGTGAACGCCGTTGCGCCCGCGTTCGTGATGGCGGCCGTGGAGCTGGAGCAACTCAACGACGCACAGCGTCGGCAACTGCTGTCGCAGGTTCCCGTCGGCCGATTCTGCGAGCCCGAGGAGCTCGCGCATGCCGTTCGCTTCCTCGCCTCGCCGCTGTCGGGCTTCATCACCGGCGAAGTCCTCGATGTGAACGGCGGCTCGGTGATGGACTGAAGCGTTCGCTTCCTACAGCGAAATCGGAGTCATCCAATACCGCCGCGGCGCGTGCGCCCCGAAGATGGTCCCAAACCATCACGACGAGGGGTTTCCCATGCGCCTGCCCGATTTCAAATCCCTGCCCAACGCGCAGGAAGGCAAGGTCGGATACATCCTGCTCTGGGCGCTCGGGGTGCCTATCCCCATCCTGTTCCTGATCTACCTGCTGCGCGGTTGTAACTGACGCGCATCCTGCTCTCGTGTAGGAACCTTCCGACGCGTTTTTGCGACGTGCCGGAAGACCGGAATTTCCGAGCCACTTACAGACCCGTAGCTGCCCGGCCATCAAAGATGGAAACCTCCTCCATGACGGACCGGACCATGACGCGAGCTATCCTCGTGGCGCTCGGAACCGGAGTGGCGATCTCCAGCGCGGCGGCCCTCGGCATCGCCGCCAGCACCGCCGACGAGGCGCCTTCCCCGAGCGAACGGCAATACCGCGCCGCATTGCGTGTCCTGGAAACGGGACGCAATGAAGCCGTGACCCTGTGCGATTCGGCGCCAGCCTCGGAGCGCGAGCTGTGTCGCGCCGAGGCGGCCGCGCGCGAGATGGTGCGCATGGCAGAGATCGAAAACGACTTCCGTCGCACGCAACAGGCGGCGCGCGCCCTGCAGCGCGCGCGCATCGATGCGCGCTACCAGGTCGAGCGGGTGAGGTGCAACTCGCTGGGCGGGTTCAAGCGCGACAAGTGCCTGGTCCAGGTCCACGCATCCCGGGGTCGCGCCATGCTGCACGCCGCGGCGCCCTACGAAGTGAGGTTCACGCCATGAACGCCCTGCATCGCTATGCCCTTCTCCTCATCGCGGCGCTGCTGGCCGCCATCGCCGGCGGCTGCGCCAGCACCGAGATCACCAGCGCCTGGCGCGACCCGGCCCTGTCGAGCGTCCCGTTCCGCAAGGTGCTCGTCGTCTTCCAGCACAACGATCCCGCGCTGCGCCACGCGCTGGAGCGCACCATGGCCGCCGAGATCCCGAATTCGGTTCCCGCGCACGCCATATTCGGCGACGAGGAAGTGCGCGACGTGGAGCGCGTGAAGGTGCGCGTGCGCGACGAGGGCTTCGACAGCGCCGTCATCATGCGGCTCACCGGCGTCGAGCGCGAAGTGTCCTATGTGCCCGGCAGGCTCTACGCGGTGCCGAGCTATTACCACGGCTTCTGGGGCTATTACGGCTGGGGCTGGAGGAGCGTCTACGAGCCGGGCTACATGCGCTCCGACCGCGTGGTGAACATCGCCACCAACGTGTACAGCGTTCGCGACGACAAGCTCGTCTGGGCAAGCCAGTCGGAGACGTTCAACCCCGCCACCCTGCGCACCGCGGTGGCCGAGGTCGTTCGCGTCACGTCGAGGGCGACGGGCGAGGCCCTGCGGGCGCGCGGCTGACGCGGCGAGAGCTTCAGGCCTGGAACTGCGGTGCCGGACGCAGCGCGTGCCTCAGGACGATCGCGCAGCTGAATAACACCACCGCGCCCGCCTGGTGCAGCGCGGCGAGGTTCAGAGGCACCTGCAGCAGCAGCGTGGCGATGCCGAGCGCGACCTGCACGATGGCGGCCGCTACCAGGATGTCCGCCCAGAACCGCGCGCGCGGGTTCGGCGGCTCGTGCTTGACCCGATACCAGTTGAGCACCACCAGCACCACGACCACGATCGCCATCACCCGGTGCAGGAGCTGCACGCCCGCCATGTTGTGGATGAAGTTCATCCACCATGGCTCGAGCAGCATGAGCTCGTCGGGCACCCACTGGCCGTTCATCGTCGGGAAGGTGTTGTAGGCGAAGCCCGCGCGGATCGCCGCGACCAGGGCCCCCGAAAGCACCATCAGGAAAACCACGAATACCATCAGCCCCGCGCGCCGTCGCGCCTCGTCGGAAGCGAGCACGCGCCGCGGCCGCACGAGCTCCAGCGCCGCCCACAGCAGCATGCCGTAGATCATGAAGGCGAGGCCCAGGTGCGCCGCGAGCCGCAGCGAGCTCACTCGCGGCTCGTTCACGAGCCCGCTTTGCACCATCCACCATCCTAGCAAGCCCTGCACCGCGCCCAGGGCGAAGATGCCCCAGAGCTCGCGCACCATGTCCTCGGGGATCATCTTCTTCCACAGGAAAAAGAGGAACGGCAGCAGGAAGGCGAGGCCGATGATGCGGCCCAGCAGGCGATGGGCATATTCCCACCAGAAGATCTTCTTGTACCCCTCCACGGTCATGTCGGGGTTGCGCTGCCTGAACTCCGGCGTCTCGCGATACTTCGCGAAGCTCGCTTCCCATTGCTCGGCGTTCAGCGGCGGGATCGTGCCGACTACGGGTTGCCACTCGACGATCGACAGACCCGAGTGGGTGAGGCGCGTGATGCCGCCCACCACCACCATCGCGAAGATCAGCGCACAGCAGGCGAACAGCCAGTTGGCAACGACGCGGCGCTGGGCCGCAGGGGAGGTGGCGGACATGGAAGCGGCATATTTTGCCGCATCCGGAAAAGTCGGGGGATTCGGGGGATGAGGAACAGGGATGAGGGCCTTTCCCCTTTCCCCCTTTCCCCTCTTACTTCTTCAACTGCTGCTCGGCGAAGTCCCAGTTGAGCAGCTTGTCGATCACGGCGTTGACGAAGTCAGGCCGCCGGTTCTCGTAGTCCACGTAATAGGCGTGCTCCCAGACGTCGATGGTGAGTAGCGCGTTCGCGCCCTTGGTCATCGGCAGGTCGGCATTGGAAGTCGACATGATCTGCAGCTTGCCGTCCTTCTCGGCGAGCCAGGCCCAGCCGCTTCCGAAGGTGTTGACCGCGGCATTGGCGAAGTCCTGCTTGAACTTGTCGTATCCGCCCAGCTCGGCGTCGATACGCGAGGCGAGGCTGCCGCGCGGCTTGCCGCCGCCACCGGGCTTCAGGCAATTCCAGAAGAAGGTGTGGTTCCAGGTCTGCGCGGCGTTGTTGAAGATCTTCTGGTCCTTGCCGGCGGACTCGCGGATCACCTGCTCGAGCGGCTTGTCGGCATAAGGAGTGCCGGCGACGAACTCGTTCAGCTTGGTGACATAAGTCTTGTGGTGCTTGCCGTAGTGCAGCCCGATGGTGCGCGACGAGATCACGGGGTCGAGGGCGTTTTCGGCCCACGGGAGGGGGGGAAGCTGGAAAGGCGCGGACTGGGTCATGGGTTACTCCTCTTGGTGATGTTTGACGCCAAGTATGCCGCACCGGTTTCTGTAGGAACCGGCCGACCGCGGTATCAGCGGTTTTGCACGGCGCGCTTCTTGGCCGCCGACAGATTCCGAAGCCGTGCGGGCCGATGATTTCCTCGCGACGCTGCGTCCATGGCAAGGCGCCGCAATTCCGTGCAGCACACACATATCTCTCAACTCAGGTGATCACCATGAATTGGGACCGCATTCAGTGGGTCCAGTGACTGGAATCGCGAAGGAGCCAATGATGAAAATGAATACTCTTTACGCCGCCCTGTCCGGGGTCTTCCTGCTCGGTGCGGCCACGCTTTCCGAAGCGCAGACCACGCCCAGCTCGCCCGCCAAGGCCGCGCAGCCCAAGTCGATGGAAAACAAGTCGGGCGGCATCTCCGGCGACGAGTACAAGCGCGAGAAGGACCGCATCGAAGCCGACGCCAAGTCCGCCAAGGAAGCCTGCAAGTCGATGAAGGACAACGCCAAGGACATCTGCGAAGCCGAGGCGAAGGGCAACGAGAAGCTCGCCAAGAAGGAGCTCGACTACAAGAAGAATCCCAACGACAAGAATCGCGCCGACGTCGAGAAGATGAAGGCCGAGGTCGCCTACGAGATCGCCAAGGAGAAGTGCGAGGACCAGAAGGGCGCCGAGCAGGCCGCCTGCAAGAAGAACGCGAAGGCCGAGAAGGACCGCGCGATCGCGGGCGCCAAGGGCAAGAAGGTCGCCGACAGCAGCGGCGCGCGCACCAGCGCGAGCGGCCCGGCCGCCGGCACCACCATGAAGGGCACCTCGCCCGCCGGCACCGGCAATCCCGCCTCCAGCACGCCGAGCGGCAACGTCTCGAACACGATGTCCGCGGGCGGACGCGAGCCCAGCTCCAACACCAACGTGCAGACGCAAGGCAGCTCGACCGGCTCGGCGACCGGACCCAGCTCGGTGAGCGCGGGCACCGCCGGCACGGTGAACTCGAAGCAGAACAAGTCGGGGCAGTAATCCCGGCCGTCTCCCGACGGCAGCGCCCTATGGTCGTCACGACCCTGAAGGGGCCGATCCGCGGATCGGCCCCTTTTGTTCGCGCGTCGGACACCGCCGCCGCCGCAATCCGCAAGCGCCGACAGATCGGCGCCGGGGCGCGCGCCATCATCGTGACGAACCCTGCGCGGCCCGCGCCGCGGCGGTCTAAGCGAACGGCAGCACCCCTCGAGGCGAAGCCCATGAAGCCCACGGTTTTCCTGATTTCCTCGGCGCTCGCAATCGGCCTGAGCCTGGCCGCCGTCGGCATCCGCGCCGCCGTGGACACGCCGCCCAGCCTCATGTCCCCCGTGGATTACGAGCAGCTCAAGCGGGCGCTCGACGCCGACACCCGGCTGGGCATCGCGCGCTGCCGCGAAGCGCCCGACGCGGCCCGGGAAATCTGCCGCGCCGAAGTGCGTGCGCAGGAACGCGTGCGCAAGGCCGAGCTGGCCGCGAGATACTACGGAACCGTTTCTGCCCAGGCCGAGCTCGTCACCGCTCGCGCGAAAGCGGCATACGATATCGCGCGCGCCCGTTGCTCGGTGCGTGCCGGCGAGCAGCGTGCGGATTGCCTGCGCGCCGCGCGCGCGGAAAAGAACAAGGAGCTGGCCGAGCTCAAGGTGCGGCAAAGCTAGGAGAGCGACACGGGGACGGGCGTTCCCCGTTCTCGCGCGGCACCGCGGGAACCATGGCCTCCACGCGCAAACTTTCCGCCAGCAGCCAGCTCCAGGGCTTGCGGGAACGCGCGGCCGGCTGCCGCAACTGCCCCCTGTGGGCCAATGCAACCCAGACCGTGTTCGGCGAAGGCAGCCCGCGAGCGCAGCTCATGCTGGTGGGCGAGCAGCCCGGCGACGTCGAGGATCGCGAAGGACACCCCTTCGTCGGCCCTGCGGGGAGGATTCTCGACCACGGCCTGCGCGAGGCCGGCATCAGCCGCAGGTCCGTGTACGTCACCAACGCGGTGAAGCACTTCAAGTGGGAGCCGCGTGGCAAGCGTCGCCTGCACAAGACACCGGCGCAGCGCGAGGTCGAGGCTTGTTACCAATGGCTCGAAGGCGAGTTGCGGGCCGTGCGCCCCCGCGTGGTCGTTGCATTGGGAGCGACGGCCGCAAAGGTCCTGCTCGGTCCGCGTTTCCGCATCACCCAAAGCCGCGGGGAGGTGCAGTCGCGCGAGGGCCTGCCCGACGTGATCGCCACGTACCACCCATCTTTCCTGCTTCGCATTAAGGATCGCCCCGAGGGGGAGCAGGCCCACGCCGATTTCGTCTCCGACCTGCGAACCGCTGCGCAATATCTCTTGAAGGACGATTCCGATAACTGATTCAGCGCCACGAGGACAGATGGTGGCTGCAATGCTTGGGATCATGTCTCCGAAATGCGACACATTGGAGACAGACGCCACATGAAGATCCAGAGTTATTCCCAGGCGCGTGCGCTCTCGCGCCAGTTCTTTCCGACCTGGTCGCGGCGCGCCCGCGCGCGCTGGGTCCTCGCCAAGCTGCGCACGCCCGAGCCGAAGGTGCCCATCTCGTCGGGCTGGAGCCACGACCTGCGCGCGTACTGGTACCAGCGCACGTCGCGGGCGTAAGGAAGCGGGCTGGCGGGTCCAGGTCGCCCTGGACCCGCATGGCCAAGCCAGGCGCGGCTCAGCCCTTCAGGCAGCTGCTCATGAAGGCGCGACGCTCGTCGCCCTTCAGGTTCTTCTTCGCCGCCTCGGCGTTGCACACCTTCATCTTGTTCTGCTGGGCGCCGGCAGGACGGTCGCCCTCCTTCTCCTTGTCCTTCTCGCCCGCGATCGCGAGCGATACCGAAAACAGCATGGCGATGAAGGCGAACGCGGCCATGCGCCCGAACGAGGTCCTCATGTTTCCTCCTTGGAGGGGGCTGTGGAGCCGTCATCTGACCGCCAGGCGGCTCGCGGCGCGAGCGTAAATCGCACAAATCGACGATCCGTTTTCCCGGGTGCGCGGATCGGCCAGCGAGACGATCGCACCGCACACGACTCGTCCTACAGCGACGATGAGACTTTTCCCATGTGCATTTGAGAGATTCCCCATAGGAATCGGCAGGCGCGCGGCGGAGACTGGATTCATGACAACGGGCGCGGAGCGCCCTCGGAGGTGAATCGTGAAACGCCTCATTGCCCACCAGCTGCTGCAAGAGGAAAACGCGCGCCACGTCGGCACCGGCGGCCGCAGCGAGGAAAACGCGGGATTGGGATTCCGCCCGGCGTTCTTCGATTTCGCCACGCAGACGATCTACCCGTCGCGCTTCGCCGACGGCCGCGCGGCGCCGTGCCACCTGCTCGATGGGCTGCCCGACGAGGTGGTGGTCGATCGCACCGCCTCCGGACGCGTCGTCTCCATCAAGGCCACGATGATCTCGGGGTTCGTGCGAAACGGTTACTTCTACACGCGCTCGGCCGCTGCCCGCGCCGCCAACGAGTGGCGCGTGGCCGCCAACGCCGAGGATCTCGAGGACGAGCACGGGGCTTGACTCCGGCGCGCAGTCCCGGGAACGATTTCCCGCTAGGCGCTTTCCAAGCGTGGCCCTTGGGTACGCCGGGAGAAAGCGCCTTTGACGTTCATCACGGGACTCGCCACCGAGGTCCCCGCGCGCAGCTTCACCCAGCGGGAATGCTGGGAAGCGCTCCAACGCGCCGATCGCCCCGAGCTCACCCCGCGCACCCGGGCGGTGCTCCAGGGCATCCTGAACCACGATAACGGCATCGAGCGCCGCTCGCTCGCCCTAGACAACCTGGACGAAAGCTTCGTCCTCGATCCCGACACGCTGCACCGGCGCTTCGCCACTCATGCTCCGGCTCTCGCCTCGCGGGCGGCCGCGCAAGCCGCCGCGCGGGCGGGGCTCGAAGCCCGGGCGATCGACGCGCTCGTCGTGAGCACGTGCACGGGCTATCTCTGCCCCGGACTCACCAGCTATGTGGCCGAGGCGCTCGGCACCCGTGCGGACGCGCTGCACCTCGACCTCGTCGGCCAGGGGTGCGGCGCGGCGCTTCCCAACCTGCGCACCGCCCACGCGCTTCTCGCCTCGGGAGGCTGCGAGAACGTCCTGTCGATCTGCGTCGAAGTATGCAGCGCCGCCTTTTATCTCGACGACGACCTGGGCGTGCTCGTGAGCGCCTGCATCTTCGGCGACGGCGCCGCGGCAGCGGTGCTCTCGGCCAAGCCCTCGCCCGTGAACGGGCGCACGGTGCGCTGGCGCGCGTCCGCCTCGCTCACCAACCCGTCCCAGCGTGACGCCTTGCGCTTCGAGCAGCGCGGCGGCATGTTGCGCAACATCCTCACGCTGCCGGTGCCGGGGCTGGCCGCGCGGCATGCGCGCGAGGTGATGAAGAGCCTGCTGGCCGAAGAGGGCGTGGGAGCCGATCGCATCGAGTCCTGGGTGTTGCATGCCGGAGGGCGCAAGGTGCTCGAGGAGCTGCGCCGCGAGCTCGCCCTGGAGCCGTCGCAGACGGGCACCAGCGCCGCGATGCTGCGCCAGTACGGCAACCTGAGCAGCCCGTTCGTTCTTTTCGTGCTCCAGGCGGCTCTCGCGGAAAAAGCGCCACCCGGGCTGTGGTGGATGTCTTCCTTCGGCGCGGGATTCAGTTGCCACGGCGCGTTGCTGGAGGTGGCGTGAGCGGCAGCGACATGACGATGCCGCGAATCGTCGAGCCGGAGTGGCTCGACTCGCTGCCGGACGACGACCTGCGGGCAAGGCGATCGCGGCGCGACCTCGCCCGCGTGAACGCGTTCATGTCCAATGCCCGCATCGTGGCGGGCGCGCTCGCCGCTGCGTTGCCGCCACGGCCCGTGAATGTCGCCGAGATCGGCGCGGGCGATGGCGCGTTCGCGTTGGCCGTTGTCCGGCGCCTGCCGCAAGGCGGGCGCATCCAGCTGCTCGACCGGCAAGCCGAGCCGCCGCGCGAGACCCTCGACGCGCTTGCCGCCGCGGGATGGGCGGCCGAATCGGTGCGTGCCGACGTGTTCGACTGGTTGGCCGATGCCGCCACGCCGCGCTTCGACGCGATCTTTGCCAACCTCTTCCTGCATCACTTCGAGCCGGCGCAACTTCGCTCGCTGTTGCAGCTGGCCGCCTCCCGCGCTCGCGTCCTCGTGGCCTGCGAGCCGCGCCGCTCGCAAGCCGCTCTGCTGGGCTCGAGGCTGCTGGGCCTGATCGGCTGCAACGACGTAACGCGGCACGATGCCGTGGCGAGCGTGCGCGCGGGCTTCCGCGGCGCCGAGCTCTCGGCGTTGTGGCACGAGGCGCCCGGCTGGCTGCTCGAGGAGCGCCCGCGCGGGGCGTTCAGCCACCTTTTCGTGGCGCAAGGCGCATGAAGCTCCACGATGCACTGGTGATCGGCGGCGGCCCCGCGGGGGCCACGCTGGCCACGCGGCTCGCGCTGCAAGGACAGGACGTGGCACTCGTCGAGAAGGCGACGTATCCGCGGCGGAAGGTCTGCGGCGAATTCGTATCGGCCGCGACATGGCCGCTTCTCGGGGCGCTGGGCGTCGCCACGAAGCTCGAGCGCAAAGCGGGGCCGGCCGTCACGCGGGTGGGCCTCTTCGCGGGCGAGGGGGTCGCCGAGGCGCCCATGCCTGCGCCTCGCGCCGGCGCGCGCTGGGGCCGGGCGATCGGTCGGCATGTGCTGGACGAGGCGCTCCTCGAGCGCGCGCGCAGGGCCGGAGTCGCGGTGCGCCAGCCGGGATCGGTCACGCATGCCGTGCGCGAGCCGCAAGCATGGCGCATCCGCATCGACTCGCGCTCCGGGGTCGAGGAATTGCAGGGGCGCCTCCTCGTCGACGCCCACGGCTCCTGGGAGCGCTCGCCCCTCGACGTGGGTCGCACGCGCCCGGGGGAGCGCGATCTCCTCGCCTTCAAGGCGCGCTTCCTCGGCGCAAGCCTTTCGCCCGGGCTGATGCCGCTGGTGCTCTTCCCGGGCGGCTATGGAGGGCTGGTGCAGAGCGATTCGGGGACCGTGAGCCTTTCGTGCTGCATCCGGCGCGGCGCCTTGCGCGCGGCGCGGGCGAGCCATCGCGGCGCGGGCGACGCATTGCTCGCCCATATCACGCGCCACTGCCGCGGCGTGCGCGAAGCGCTCGATGGCGCACGCCTGGAGGCGCCCTGGCTGGCGGCCGGCCCCATCCGGCCCGGCATCCGCCTGCTGCACGAAGGCGACCTCGAAGCGAGCGTCTTTCGCATCGGCAACGCGGCCGGCGAGGCGCATCCGCTCATCGCCGAGGGCGTCTCGATGGCGGTCCAATCCGCATGGCTGCTCGCCGAGGCGCTCGGCAGCGAACGCGATACGCTCGCCGCGGCGCGCCGGTACCAAAGCGAATGGCGCGCGCATCTCGCTTTTCGCGTCCGCGCCTCGAGCGCCTTCGCCGGGCTCACGACGTTCCCCGCCACCGCCGCCGCAAGCGTGGCTCTGCTTCGCGTGGTCCCTGCCCTGCTCACGCTGGGCGCGCTCTGGAGCGGCAAGGCCCACCTCATCTGCCCGGAGGCTTCATGAGCACGCTCGATCGCATCGCGCACCTTCTCCAACGCGACTTCGACATCCCGCCCGATGCGCTGCAACCCGGCGCCACGCTGGAGAGCCTCGAGATCGATTCGCTGCGCCTGATCGAGATCTTCTTCTGCATCGAGGACGAGCTGGGCGTGCAGGTGCCCGGCGAGCCGGGTGAGCTGCGCGGGCGCATCACCACGCTGGGAGACCTGGCGGCCTACATCGACGAAGTCGCGCAGGGCGCCGGCAAGGTTGCCGCCCTGGCCGTGCCGCCACCGGCGGCCGGCGCGACGAGCGACTGACGTGCGGCGCGTCGTGGTCACCGGCATGGGCGTGGTCTCGCCCATCGGCAACGGCGTCGCGGCTTTCCTAGCCGCGCTCGAGGCCGGCCGCTCGGGTGTGAGGCGGCTCGAGGCCCCGTTCACGCCTCGCCTGGCTACCCGCATCGCGGCCACCGCAGAACTGGATGCCCCGTCGCATTTCCCGGCGCCGAAGCTGCGCATGCTGGATCGAGTGAGCCAACTGGCGCTCGTCGCCGCCGCGGAGGCGCTCACGCAGGCGGGCGATGCGCTGGGTGGCGTAGACCCCGAGGAGGCCGGCGTCTTCGTCGGCACGGGCATGGGTGGCTCGGCCACCACCGACGAAGGCTATCGCCGGTTGTACGACGAGGGCTGCGATCGCCTCAAGCCCTTCAGCGTGCTGATGGCGATGACCAATGCGGCGTCCTCCTGGATCGGGCTCGAGCACGGCATGCGCGGGCCGAACCTCACCTACTCGACGGCTTGCTCGTCTTCGGCGGTCGCCATCGGCGAAGCGGCGCGGCGCATCGCGGGCGGCGAGGCCGAAGTCATGGTGGCCGGCGGCGCCGAGGCGCCGCTCACCTTCGGCACGCTCAAGGCGTGGGAAGCGCTCAAGACGCTGGCGAGCGAGGATGCGGAGGATCCCGCCGCCTCGTGCAAGCCCTTCGCGCGCGACCGCAGCGGGCTGGTGCTGGGCGAGGGCGCCGCCATGGTGGTGCTGGAGGAGCGCGAACGGGCGCTCGCCCGGGGCGTCACGCCGGTCGCCGAGCTGTGCGGCTACGGCCTCGCGAGCGATGCCACGCATATCACGCGGCCGTCGGTGGAGGGCCAGGCGCGCGCGATGCGCCTGGCACTGCGCTCGGCGAAGATGGCGCCCGCCGAAATCGGCTATGTGAACGCGCACGGAACGGGGACGCAGGCCAACGACGCGGTGGAAACGGCTGCGATCCGCGAGGTGTTCGGAGCCCACGCATCGAACCTGGCGGTCAGCTCCACCAAGTCGATGCATGGCCACCTGCTTGGCGCGGCCGGCGCGCTCGAATTCGTGGCCGCGCTGCTCGCGTTGCGCGAGGGCATGATCCCGCCGACGATGAACCTGCGCCACCCCGATCCCGAATGCGACCTGGATTACGTGCCCAACGCCTCGCGCCGATCGCGGGGAATGGCGGCGGCCATGTCGAACTCGTTCGCCTTCGGGGGAACCAACGCGGTATTGGTGGCGCGCGCCTGCTGACGACGCGCCCGCAACCTTCGATACACCCCGCCCGAAAGGAACATCCATGGCGAAATGCGAGCACTGTGGCAACGATTACGACAAGGCCTTCCAGGTGACGATGGGCGGCAAGAGCCATACCTTCGACAGCTTCGAATGCGCCATCCACATGCTCGCGCCCACCTGCGCGCACTGCAAGTGCCGGATCATCGGGCACGGCCTGGAGAAGGACGGCCGCTACTTCTGCTGCGACCACTGCGCGGAGAAGATGGGCGTGAAGGAGCTGCGCGACCGCGCCTGAAGGGTCAGCCGCGCTCGTAGCGCAACGACGGCTGCCTCGAGCCCATCGCGGCCAGGATCGTCTCGGCCGCGGCGACGCCGCGATCGTTCGCCTCCTCGAAGAGCGACAGCCCGCTCGCGTCGGCGTGCGCGAAATGCAGCCGCCCGCGATGCGCGTTGATGCGTTGCCGCGCGGCGCCCCAGACGAGGCCGGGGTGCGGCAGGACCATCGCATGCCCATGGGCCATGACGTCCACGCGTCGCGTGATGCTTCGGATCTCGGGATGCGGGCGCGACAGCTCGGCCAGGGCCATTCCTGCCCAATGCTCGCGCCCGGTGGCAAGCAGCCGCTGGCGCGCCGCCGAGGGGGACTCGTGCGCAAGCGGCAGGTACCAGGTGAGCACGGTCGCGCCGGGCTGCACCGCCACGCTTTGGTGCGTCGCCACGATGTAACCCAGGGAGGCGGCCTCGTGCAGCACGTTGTCCCATGAGAGCGGCGCGCCGTGCCGTTCGTGCGGCAGCTCCGAGAGCGTGAGGTTCGCGGTGACCCAGGGCGTGTACTGGTAGGCGCGCATCGGCTCGGCGAGCGCGGTTCCCGCAAGCGCGTGCGCAGCGAAGGCGAACGGCGCGGCCCACACCACGTGCTCTGCCTCGATCGCGATCGAACGCTGCTCGCGTGCAAGCCACGCCTCGATGCGCACGTGCCTTGGCCGCTCCTCGATGCGAAAGACGAGCGCGCCCGGCGTCATGGTGAACGCAGCGCGCTCCATGAGCCGGCGAACGAGCCAGCCGTTGCCCTCCGGCCAGGTAAGGACGCTGTCCTGCTCGGCGTGGCGCGCAACGCCCGAGCGGCAGGCGAAGTAGTGCACGCCGGCCCAGGCCGAGGCCTGCCGGTAGTCGCAGCCGTAGTCGTCGCGGCACGCGTAGTTGGCCATCCAGTGCACGGGCTCGGAAACGAAGCCTTCACGGCGAAGCCACGCCTCGAAAGTGATTCGGTCGAGCGCCAGCAGCTCGGGATCCTGCGTCGAGTGCTCGAGCGGGATGGCGAAGGCGCGTCGCCCGTCGCGTCCACGCGCGTTGCGCAGCTGCTGCATGCGCGCCTGGAAGCGCTGCCACTCGTCCTTTTCCTGTTGCGTGCGGCCCTCCAGCCCGACGAGCCCCTCGCTCCAGGTGCCATGGCGGTAGTGACGCTCCTGCGGGGCATGCACCAGCGCGCGCTCCTCGTAGCGCGGCTCGGCGGCATCGGGATCGCCCAGCAGCACGCCCAGGTCCGACAGCAGCCAGCGCGTGGCGCGGGCTTCCTGCGTAGGCAGCGGCACGTAATGCGCGCCCCACGGATAGGCGCACACCGCGCTTTCCCCCCAACGTGCATTGCCCCCCGGACTCGCCTCGAGCTCGAGCAGCTCGATGTCGGCCATGCCGGCGCGCTGCAGCCGCCACGCAGCGGAGAGGCCGCCGATGCCGCCGCCCACGATGACCACGCGCGCCTTGCGCACCTCGCGCGCGGAAGGCAGCCCGCCGTCGCGCAGCCGATGACCCAGCCGGTAGTCGGTAGCCAGCAGCTCTCCGGGCGGAAGCGGGGGTGCGCCGCGCGTGCATGCCGCGGCGAGCAACGCCGCTCCGGCGCCGAGAAAGCTCCGCCGGCCGGTCACTGCGAGGGACTGCGGCGCCACTCCGACTCGAAGTAGCGCACCAGGGCCGGGCTGTTCAGCCGGTTGACCTCGGTAGGCACGCGCGCCATGTCGCGTGGAAAGGCGAAGAGCGCGGGATGCATCTCGGGCGCCACGAACTTGAGGGGCATGGGGTAGCTGGCCGGAGGCTCGTAGGGTGCCTGCGAGGCGATGATGAAGCCCCACTCGCCGAACGAGGGCACCAGCGCATGGTAGGGCGTGGCCTCGAATCCCGCTTCCTCGAGCGTGGTGACCACGCACCAGAAGGACCTGCGCGCGTACAGCGGCGAGGTGGACTGGATCACCGCCGCGCCGCGCGCCGAGAGGCGCCGCTTGAGCATGGAATAGAACGAGGTCGTGTAGAGCTTGCCGAGCGCGTGGTTGCTCGGGTCCGGGAAGTCGATGGCTACGAAGTCGAAGGCATCGCGCGACTGCTCCAGCCACACGAAGGCGTCGGCGTTCACCACCTTCACGCGCGGCGAGGAAAGCGCCCCGGCGTTCAGCTTGCGCAGCGGCGGCGCTTCCGTGAAGAGGCGCGTCATCGCGGGATCGAGGTCGACCAGCGTGACCGACTCGATCTGCGGGTACTTGAGGATCTCGCGCAGGGCCAGGCCATCGCCCCCGCCCAGCACCAAAGCGCGGCGCGCGTGCGGCATCGATGCGAGCAGCGGGTGCACCATCGCCTCGTGGTAGCGGTACTCGTCGAGCGAGCTGAACTGCAGGTTGCCGTTGAGGTAGAGGCGCAGGTCCTCGCGCCAGCGGGTGACCACGATGCGCTGCGCCTTGCTCGACTCGGCGTGCACGATCTGGTCCGTGTAGAGGCGGTCTTCCGACAGGCGCGTGAGCTCCTCCGAGTAGATGAAGCCCGCGCCCAGGGCGAGCGTCACGACCGCGCAACGCGAGGCGATGGCGAGCGGACGGGCGAGTCGGTCGCGGAAGAGCCACACCGCCCACGCCGCGACGAGCGCATTCATGAGGCCGAAGAGGAAGGCCGTGCGGATGAGGCCCAGCCGCGGCGCAAGCAGGAGCGGGAAGGCGATGGAGACGCCGAGCGCGCCGAGGTAGTCGAACGACAGCACCTGCGCCACCAGGTCCTTGAAGCCCAGGCGCTCCTTGAGGATGCGCATCACCAGCGGGATCTCGAGGCCCACGAGGACGCCCACCAGGACCACCAGCAGGTACAGCAGCACGCGAAAGCCGGGCCCCGCATAGGCGAAGGAGAGGAACATGAGCGCGGCGGAGAAGCCGCCCAGCACCGCGATCATCAGCTCGACGTCGATGAACTTCACCACGATGCCACGCGTCACGTACTGCGACAGGTACGAGCCCACGCCCATCGAGGCGAGGTAGACGCCGATCACCACCGAGAACTGGGTGATCGAGTCGCCCAGCAGGTACGTGGACGCGGCCGCGGCGATGAGCTCGTAGACCAGCCCGCAGGCGGCGATGACGAACACCGACGCCAGCAGCGCGCGCGTGAGCACCTCGCTGCGCTGCACCGGCGGATGCGCCGGCGGGGCCGCGGCCGGATCGACGGAATGCTCAGTCACGCCTCATCCCTCATCCCCTGTCCATGCCTTCAATGTATTGCCGCCGCCACGATGATCGCGATCGCGAGGCAGAACGCGGCCACCACGGTGGCGAGCGGCTGGTTGCGGTTCTCGATCAGCTCCTTCCACAGGTCGTAGGGGGTGATCTTGTCGACGATGACGAAGAACAGCGCCACCAGCACGATGCCGATCACCGAATAGACGATCGATCCGATGAGGGCCGCGGGTTTCAGGTACTCGATCATGACGTTCTCCTTGGTTGTGCTACTTGTGTCCACCGGAGCCTGAGCGGCTGCCGCCCGTGGAAGAGCCATAGGTGCGCCGATCCGCCCACTCCTGGGCCTCCGAGGGCAGGATCGACCAGCCCTTGTACTGCGAGTAGCCGAAGAGCCCGAAGCTCAGGAACGCGGCTGCCAGGTAGGCCTTGAACATGTCGTCTCCCTATTCGTCGTCATCGTCGTCGTGGCCGGACGAGGCGTAGTCGCTCTCGGACCAGCGCTTGCCCTCGAAGGAGGCGGCCTGCACCGTCGCCACGAGTGGCCAGAGGAACAGGAAGCCCGCGAAGAGCCAGAAGTTCGACCAGCCGATGCCCGAGCGGTACACCTGCACCGTGCCGCGCAACTCGCGCGCGCTGCGCGCCTCGACCGCGAGCGTGTAGGTGCCCGGCGGGATGCCGCTCACCTCGGCCACGTCGTCGTTGCTGCCGTCGAGCCTTCCGCCCAGCATCCGGTAGCCGACGCCACGCCGGACGAAGTAGGCCTTGCCCATATCGACGTTGGTGAGCTGCATCGACAGGTCGATCCAGTCGCTCGCGGCGTTGCTGTCGGTGCGCACGGTGACCGGCGCGCCCGCCCAGCCGCCCAGCTTGAACGGCGCGCTCACGGCTCGCGCGGGCTCTCCGGCCCCGGCGACGAAGGTGAGAGGCGGTGCGCTGCGCGGCGCGACAACGAAGGAGAAGATCGCCTGCAGCAGCAGGCCGAGCACCAGGAACGCCAGGAAGGCGAGCCAGTATCGGCCGACCCTTCCCTTGTGCGGCGATGGCTGGTTCGGGGCCACGCCGACCGGCGTGGGCGGCTTGCCCTTCAGGTTGAAGATCTGCCAGACCTGCGCGGGCTCGAGGTATTCGCCCACCGACCAGGTGATCTCCTTGCCGCTCTTCTCGCTCGAGAGCAGCAGCGGCGGATCGACGTAGTCGTCGCAGAGGTTGGACTCGCCCACCTTCACCCGCCAGTAGAACTCGCCCTGCACGTGGCGCACGAGGGCCGTGGCGCGCTGGAAGTGGCGGAACGTGCGGCCCAGGTACTTCATCGTCGGCTGCGTGCCGTGGGCGCCGCGCTTGGGCACCTCGGCCGCGTTGTGCACCCAGTTGAAGTGGCCGTCGTACTCGGTGAGCCAGGCGTAGCCCTGCTCGGTGTTGTGCAGCAAGTACTCGGACCACTGGTACTCGATGCCTTCCACGGTGAGGCCGCGCCGCATGAAGCCCACGACCTCGTAGGCCGCGCCCTTCCACTTGCCGGTTGACCCCAGCGGCACGAGCGGGCGCACCGCGGACATGTTGAGCTCGTTCTTCTGCACCACCTGGCCCACGTTGCTCTTCACGTCGGTCACGGTGCCGCAGGAGCCGCAGGCGACGACCTCCGTGGTGGTGAGGTGCTTCTCGATCGGGGCGCCGCAGCCGCCGCACTTGAAGGCGAGCCCCGTGCCCCTGGTGAAGCCGGGCTGGTCCGGATCGCGCAGCCCCGAGAAGCGGAAGGTGTCGAACGGCAGCTTCTCCCCCACGTAGAGATGCGGCGGAGTTTCCGAGTAGTCGATGGTCGCGAAGCGAGCGCCGTCTCCACGCAAATCGGCCACGTCGGCCTTCCAGCCGGCTCCGAAACGGAAGGGAAGCTCGCCTTCGCCGGCAACGACCTCGGCCTGCTCGAGGTTCATCACCGTGTAATGGCCCGCGTACCATTTCTCGCCCTTGATCTCGACCTGGCGGCCAGGCTCCAGCTCGGCGAAGCCCGGCAGGGGCTGCGGCGGGATGAGGTAGGCGATCGTGTAATCGCCGCTCGCATCGGAGAGCCAGGCGCTGCGCGCCCGCGGGAAGAGCACGTGCCATTCGTTCCACACGCCCGATTCGTAGCGATACTGGATGCGGCCGACGACGGCGAAGCCTTCGCTGCGATGGTGGCCCTCGGTGCCGACGCGGATCGGGGAAATGTCCTGCAGCAGCTCGGCCTGCTTGCCGATGTTCTCGATCTCGACGCCGTCGCGCACCAACGTCGACTTGCAGAATGCGCACACCGAAACGATCGAGGTCGCGCCACGGAAGCGCACCGGCGCCCCGCATGACGGGCATTTCACCTTTCTCGACGAGCGCTCGGCGGCTTGCTCCGACACTTCCCCTCCCCAGGAAGCGGTGGCGGGGACAAGTATAGGGCGGTGGCGCGCTAGGTGGCCTGACCCCGATCGTACGGGCGCAGTCGCGCGGGGGAGACCCAAGGGGCGTCCCGCAGGGTGCGTGCGACCAGATGTTCCACGCCGAGGAGGATGGCGAAGATCGCCATGCGCACGGGGATGCCGTTGTCGGCCTGGCGAAAGATCGCGAGGCGCGGGTCGCGGTCGAGGTCGTCGGCCAGGTCGTTGGCGCCCGGGGTCGAATCCCGCGGCAGCGGGTGCAGGATCACGGTGTCAGCGGCGCACAGCGCCTTCACGGCGGCGCGGTCGATGCGGAAGCTGGCGGGATAGGCCTCCAGGCCCTCGCCCGCCATGCGCTCCTTCTGGATGCGGGTGGCGTAGAGGATGTCGGGGTTGCGCACGCCCTCGGCGGGCGTGGCGCTTTCGCGCACGCGATGTCCACGATCGCGAGCGAGCCCTGCCAGCTCCGGCGGCATCTCGAGGCCCGCCGGCGCCACCAGCGAGAACCGCATGCCTCGATAGAGCGAGAGCAGGCGGATGAGCGAATGCACCGTCCGGCCGTGGCGAAGGTCGCCCACCATCGCCACATGCGCGCCGTCCAGCTTCTTGCCCAGCCGCGCGAACTCCTGGCGAACGGTATAGAGGTCGAGCAGCGCCTGGGTCGGGTGCTCGCCCGGCCCGTCACCGCCGTTGATGACCGGGACGTGGGTCGCCGCCGCGAATTTCGCCACCGAGCCCTGCTCGGGATGGCGCACCACGACTGCATCGACATAACCGCTGATGACGCGGCTGGTATCGGCGATCGACTCGCCCTTGGCCATCGACGAGAAGGTGAAGCCGGTGGTATCGCACACCGCCCCGCCCAGGCGGCAGAAGGCCGCGCCGAAGCTCACCCGCGTGCGCGTGCTGGGCTCGAAGAAGAGGTTGCCCAACACGGCGCCCTCGAGCACGCGCGTGACCTTTTGCCGCCGCGCGATGGGCTCCATCGCCTCGGCCACGCGCATCACCTCCTCCGCGAGCTCGCGATCGAAGACGTCCACCGAAAGCAGGTGCGGCCTGCCGGAGCGAGTGAGGCGGGGCCTGAGGGACTGGCCGGCTTCGGCTGAGGGCCCGAGGACGGAGGCCACCATCCGCGCGACCACTTCGGGCATCGCGCGTCGCTGCCGGGAACCCGCCGGGAGGAGCCATGTATCGAGCGCCCGGCGCGTCACGCCGAGCCTTGCCGCGAAGGCATCCCGCGTGAGGTCGAGGCGCCGCATCGCCTCCCGGAGCACGGCTTGCTGGTCGGGCATCTTTGGCCAGTAATGTACGCAACGCGCGGATACTCGCACGGTTTCCAACTTGTTGCATATATGCGCTTTGCGCATGTTGAATCCATGCGACGAAACGTGGTCGGACGCCCATGGACATCATCCCTGCCCTCACCGGGTCCGCCTGGCTGGACACCCTTGTCGCCCTCGCCGCTGCCGCCATCGTGGCGCTCTGCGCGCACGCTGTCGCAGTGGTCCTGCTGCGCCGCATCCTGCGCTCTCGGCCGACCGCCACGCGGTTCCTGCGCCACCTGCGGGTGCCTTCGCGCTGGCTCGTGGTGCTGCTGGGGTTCCAGCTCGTGTTGCAGGCGACTTCCCCGGAGCTCGTGCATCGCGCGGCGGCAATCCACGGACTTACCTTGGCCATCATCGGCGTTTCTTCCTGGCTGGCGGTGTGCGCGGTGGACGCGCTCACCGAGGCGATCGTGGCGCTGCACCCGATCGACACCGCGGACAACCTGCAGGCTCGCCGCGTGGCCACGCAGGCGCGCGTGCTCGGGCGCACGCTCCAGGTCCTGGCGATCATCCTCGGCATCGCCGCCGCCCTCATCACCTTTCCCGGCGTGCGCCAATTCGGCGCCACCCTGCTGGCCTCGGCCGGCGTGGCGGGCATCATCGCCGGCCTGGCGGCGAGGCCTGTTCTCGGCAACCTGTTTGCCGGCCTGCAGCTGGGCTTCACGCAGCCCATCCGCATCGGCGACGTCGTCATCGTGGAGAACGAGTGGGGCGTGATCGAGGAGATCGGCGCCGCGTTCGTCGTGGTGAAGGTCTGGGACGAGCGCCGCCTCGTGGTCCCGCTGCAGCACTTCATCGAGAAGCCGTTCCAGAACTGGACACGGTCCTCGGCGCAGATCATCGGGACCCTGTACCTCTGGGTCGACTACGCGATGCCGATCCAGCCGGTGCGCGAGGAATTCCTGCGCCTGTGCAGGGAAGCGCCCGAGTGGGACGGGCGCGTCGCCTCACTGCAGGCGACCGAGATCACCGACCGCGCGGTGCAGTTGCGCGGCATTGCCTCCTCGGCCGACGCCGGCCGCAACTGGGACCTTCGGTGCCGGCTGCGCGAAGGCCTGCTCGATTTCCTCCAGCGCGAGTACCCGCAGCACTTGCCGAGGGTGCGGGCCGCGGCGGAAGTGCGCGAGTTCGCCTCCTAGCGGATTACGGGTTAGCCGGCTGCAGGGTTTCCGGTGAAGGGCTGGAAGGCGCGGTGGGCGCTACGTTGCTTACCTGCGCGACCGCATGCAGGGCGCTCGAGCGCAGGCGCTCGCGGCCGTTGCGCCGGTATGCGCCGGGGGTCGCTCCCACGTGCTTGCGGAAGACATCGGTGAAGTGGGCCTGGGTCTGGTAGCCGACGCGCGTCGCGATCTCGGCGAGTGAGAAGTCGTTGGAAGCGAGCAGCCTGCGGGCGAGCTCCATGCGCCTCGTGGTGATGTACGCGTGCGGCGCGTGCCCGGTGGACTTCTTGAACATGCGGGAGAAATGAAACGGGCTCAGGTGCGCCGCCGCGGCGAGCTCGGCAACCTGGATCGGCTCGGCGAGACGCGCGTCGATGATGTCCAGCACCTGTTGCAGCTGGTATGCGCGAAGCCCCGCGCCGGGTGATTGGCGATGCTCGATGCGTTCCACTGGCCACCTCCTCGTTGTATCGATCGTCCCGGCGCCGCGCAAGGCGCGCGGGCCCTAATGCAACTACCGCCGGGAACCGCAAAAGTTCTAACGGTGAAGAGCACATTCCTGCTGTCCTCGACGCGCACGGCCCGGCGAGGCCCGGATCACGCAACGAAACGACAAGGGATCACGTATCGGTCGCAAGACGGGAGTGCTGCTGCCGCCTTTTCCGTGCCGGCGCCTGCGGGCCGGCAGGCGCGCCGCCCCGCCGTCCTGCCGGACGACTCAGTCGGCGCCCGAACGGGCCAGGACGCGCAGCTCCTCGGCCTCGAGGCGAGGGCCTTCCAGCGTGCAGCGGCTGTCCTGGGTCTCGGCGGTGCGGAAGCGGGCCATGATGGGCTTGAGCTCCTCCTTCACGTGCGCCTCGCTGTAGCCGTTGAAGAGGTGGCCAAGCAGGCCGCGCTTGAGGTCGCTCGTGCCCAGCGCCCAGTCCGCCACGGGAAACGTGAGGTTCATGTTCACGTGCATCATGATCCCCATGTTGTGGTGCGCCGTGTGGTGGCGGCGGATCGTGTTGATGAAGGGCGCGTTGCGCACGAACCAGTTCTCCGGCACGTGGCAGCAGAAGTGGAAGAACTCGTAGACCAGGTAGTGGCCCATCATCGTGATGAAAACCACGTAGCCGGCATTGGCGTTCCAGGCGAGGGAGGTGAGCCAGCCGAGGAGCGCGCCGGCGGTACCCAGCACCACCAGCAGGCGCCACGGGAAGAAGACGATGCGGAATTCCTTCACCGAATGGATGATGTGGTCGTTGTCGGTGAAGTACTGGTGGTGCTGGCGCGTGTGGCGGTCGTAGATCGCGCGGATCGCCCAGACGTCCTTGAGGCGGTGCATGACGTGCTGGTGCATGCCCCACTCGATGAAATTGCCGGCGATCGCCACCGGGATCACCAGCAGCCATTCCCAGCGGGCATCCTGCATGCGCGAGACGCACCACCAGATGGCCGCGCCGCCGACGCCGAACGTGACGGCCACGTGCAGCAGGCCGTTGTACCAGGGGCTCACCTCGGAGAGGTACTTCTCGCGGAATTTTCGCTGCCGTTCGGTCATCATGGGAACCTCTCGATGCGTGGGGTTGCTGCGCTGGACGCCCGCTGATATATTAGTTGTCGATCAGCCGGGTTGTCAATAACACCAGGAGAAAGCGTGTCCGCAACGCCACCCGCCGGTGCCGCATCGGCCAAGCCCGAGCGGAAGAAGCGCACCATCCAGGAGATCCGCGACTCGAAGCACACCGGCGAGAAGATGGTGTACATGTCGGTGCCCGAGTACACCGCCGCGCGCTGGGCCGAGATGGCGGGCGTGGACGTGGCCGTCGTGGGCGACAGCCTCGCGATGATCGCCCACGGCCATCCGAACACCATCCCGGCGACGATGGACATGATGGTCATGCACTCGCAGGCGATCCGCCGCGGCGCGCCGAACACCTTCGTGCTCGGGTGCATGCCCTACCAGAGCTACAACACCGTCGAGCGCGCCCTGGTCAACGCCACGCGCTTCATGCAGGAAGCGGCGTGCGACGCGGTCAAGCCCCAGGGGGGCAAGTCGCAGGCCCACATCCTCAAGGCCCTCGTGGACTCCGGCATCCCGACCGCCTCCCACATCGGGCTCACGCCGCACACCATCGCGATGATGGGCGGCTTCAAGATCCAGGGGCGCACGGCCGAGGCGGCGATGAAGATCCTCGAGGACGCGCTGGCCATCCAGGACGCGGGCTGCTTCATGCTGGAATTCGAGGCCGTGCCGGCGAAGATCGCCGCGGTGATCTCGAGGCAGCTCGAGATTCCGACCATCGGCATCGGCGCGGGCGCCGGCACCGATGGCCAGATCCTGCTCTGCCACGACCTCCTCGGGGTCTTCACCGACTTCAAGCCCAAGTTCACCAAGCGCTTCGCCAACCTGACCGAGGTCGCGGTGAAGGGCATCACACAGTACATCTCGGAAGTGAAGGCCGGCACCTTCCCCGACGACGACCACAGCTACGGCGTCGACGAGAAGGAGTACGAGAAATTCCTCGGCCTGGTGGAAAAGCGGAAGCAGCACTGAGATGGACCGCCGCGGCAAGCTGCCCCCTCCCGCGGCCAACAGCCTGACCGACCTCGCCTACCTGCACCTCGAGGAGATGATCGTCACGCTGAAGCTCGCTCCCGGCCAGGTCGTCTCGGAAGCCGAGCTCTCCACTGCTACCGGCATCGGCCGCACGCCGATCCGCGAGGCGCTGCAACGCCTCGCCCGCGAACGCCTGGTCTCCATCCTGCCTCGCCGTGGCATCGTCGTCTCCGCCATCGACGTGAAGAGCCAGCTGCGCCTGCTCGAGGTGCGCCGCGAGCTCGAGCGGTTGATCGCGCGCAGCGCCGCGCGCCGCGCGACCGAGGCCGAGCGCGAGGGCTTCCGCGACCTGGTGCGCCGGTTCGAGAAGTCCGCCCGCACCGACGACGACGTGGCCTTCATGCGCGCCGACCGGCAGTTCAACGAGCTCTGCTCGGCGGCCGCCCACAACGAGTTCGCCGCGGGCGCCATGGGCCTCATGCATTCGCTCTCGCGGCGCTTCTGGTACATCCACTACAAGCAGGCGGCCGACATGCCGATGACCGCGCAACTTCACGCCGACATCGCCCGCGCCATCGCCGAAGGCGACGAGGAAGGGGCGGCCAGGGCGACCGACCGGCTCATCGACTCGGTCGAGAAATTCACCCGCGACACAGTAAGCACCGACGTTTGAAACTGCGCCCCGCTTCCCGGGGCGAGGCCTGGAAGCTCAACCAAGGAGGAGGAGAGCAAATGAAGAAACGCGATTTCCTGAAGGCCGGCGCCGTCGCGAGCGCGATGGCGGTCCCGGCGGTCGCCCACGCTCAGGCGGGCGGCACCTACAACTGGAAGATGGCCACCGGCTGGGCGAGCGGCCCGCTGATGGACGTGGGCGCCAAGCTCTTCGCCGAGCGCCTCGACCAGATGTCCGGCGGGCGCTTCAAGGTGCAGGTGTTCCCGGGCGGCGCGCTCGGCAACGCGCTCAAGGTGCCCGAGACCGTGAAGAACGGCGTGGCGGAGATGGGCCACACCTGGATGGGCTACGACTGGGGCAAGGACCCGACCACCGTGCTCTTCGGCGGCTACGCGGGATCCTTCGACACCGAGCGCATGCTGCACTGGATCTACGAGGGCGGCGGCCTCGAGATGCAGCAGAAGTTCCGCGACGAGACCGAGGGCATCATCTCGATGCCGCTCTTCATCCGCACCGCCGAAGTGTTCCTCCACTCGCGCAAGCCGGTGAAGACGCTCGCCGACCTCAAGGGCCTCAAGCTGCGCACCGCCGGCGCGTGGCTGGAGATGGCGCGCGACCTGGGCGCGGCTCCCGTGACCACTGCCGGCGGGGAGGTCTACCCGATGCTCGAGCGCGGCGCCATCGACGCCACCGAGTGGGGCACGTTGTGGGAGAACATCACCCCGGGCTTCTACAAGGTCGCCAAGCACCTCTCTTATCCCGGCGTGCACCAGCCCACGGCGCCCTTCGAGCTGTGCATCAACAAGGAAGCGTGGAACAAGCTCTCCGCGGCCGACAAGAAGCTCATCGAGACGGTGGCGAAGCTCGTCACCTTCGAGAGCTGGCTCAAGATCGGCCAGGAGGACGCCAAGGCGCTCGACTTCTACAAGAAGGCCGGCAACATCATCACCGAGCTGGATGCCGAGGTGCAGTACAAGGCCCGCGAGATCGGCCTCACCTGGGCCGACAAGACGTCGAAGGAGAACAAGTACCCCTGGTTCGCCCGCGTGCACGCGAGCCAGAAGCAGTTCGACACGATGTGGAAGGGCGCCGACCGCTGGCGGACGGTGAAGGTGAAGGAGTAGTGGATTTCCTGGTCCGCAATATCGAGAGGGTCACCAGCTCCATCGGCGTCATGGCGTCCTTCGCCCTGGTGCCGCTGGTGCTGGCCACCTGCTACGAAGTCTTCGCCCGCTACATCTTCGGCGCGCCCACCATCTGGGCCTACGAGATCGGCTACATCCTCACCGGCGCCCACTTCCTGCTCGCCATGGCCTTCGCGCTGAGGACCGACGAGCACATCCGCATCGACATCTTCAGCGGCCATTTCTCGCAGCGCACGCGCGCCGCGATCGACCTCGCGGCCTACGCCGTGCTGCTGCCGCTGATGAGCTGGATCTCGTGGGCCCTGTGGCTGCACCTCGCCCAGGGCTACGCGAGAAATGAAAGGAGCGGCCAGTCGGCGATGAACCTGCCGGTGTGGCCCTTCCGGGTGATCTTCCTCGTGGCCTTCGTGCTGCTCGCGCTGCAGATCCTGGCCGAGGTGGTCAAGTCGGTGCGGCGCTTCCGCAAGGGCGGGCCCGCCACGGGGAGCACCTAGTTGGAGTACTTGCCGTTCGTGATGCTGCCGGTGGCCTTCCTGCTCATGTTCCTGGGCGTCCAGGTCGCCTTCGCGATGATGATCACCGCGGTGCTCTTCGGCCTCGTCATCTTCGGCAACCGCGTGGTGTTCCAGTTCGTCGACAAGGTGGAGGACATCTCCTCCAACTTCGTCTTCGCCGCCGTGCCTCTCTTCGTCTTCATGGGCGCGATGCTGGAGAAGTCCGGCATCGCCGACAAGCTCTTCGAGGCGATCCACATCTGGACGCGGCGCCTGCCCGGCGGCCTCGCGCTGGCCACCATCTCGATGTGCATCATCTTCGCGGCCTCGTCGGGCGTTATCGGCGCGACCGAATCGGTGGTGGGCCTGCTCACCATCCCGATAATGCTGCGCTACGGCTACGACAAGGGGCTCATCTCGGGGACGATCTGCGCCGGCGGCTCGCTCGGCACCATCATCCCGCCTTCGGTGGTGGCGATCGTGATCGGCCCGCTCGCCGACGTGTCCGTGGGGGACCTCTTCTACGGCATGGTCTTCCCCGGACTGCTCATGGGCGGGCTCTACCTCGTGTACATCCTCGTCCTGTGCACGGTGGCGCCCCTTAACGGACCGCGCATCCCGCCCGAGCCCGGGGACCCCACCTTCAGCGAGAAGCTGTGGATTACCACGCGCAACCTGGTGCCGCCGCTCTTCATGATCTTCGCCGTTCTGGGCTCGATCATGCTGGGCTGGGCCTCGCCCACGGAGGCTGCCGCCATCGGCGCCATCGCCTCGGTGATCCTCACCGCCCTCTACGGGCGCTTTACCGGGCCGGGTTTCTACGACGCGCTGGTGAAGACGGTGAAGATCACCACGATGATCATGACGGTGCTGCTCGCCGGCACGCTTTTCACCGGCGTCTTCGTGGGCGGCGGCGGCATCAACACCGCCAACCTCCTCATCCAGAAGCTGCAGCTCACGCCGTGGATGCTGCTGGGCCTGATGATGCTGATCATCTTCATCGCCGGCTTCTTCCTCGACTGGATCTCGATCGTCCTCATATTCGTGCCGCTCTTCACGCCGCTCGTCAAGGCGGCGGGCTTCGACCCGGTGTGGTTCTGCATCCTCTTCCTGATAATGATCCAGACGAGCTACCTCACGCCCCCGATGGCGCCGGCGATCTTCTACCTGCGCGCGGTCGCCCCGCCCTCGATCACCATTCGCGACATGTATCGCGGCGTCGTGCCCTTCATCGCGCTGCAGATCGTAGTCCTCGTCGTCACGATGGCGTTTCCCAAGCTGGTCACCTGGCTGCCCACCATGATGCTCACGTCCAAGTAAGGAGCATTCCAATGACCCCCGAGCAGATCCTGGCCATTCCCCCGCGCGTGCTCACGCAATCGCAGCGCGAGTCCTACTTCACCGAGGGCTACATCCTCCTCGAGCGCATCATCGGCGACGACTGGCTGAAGAAGTTGCGCGATGCCACCGACGAGCTGGTCGAGAGGAGCCGCAAGGTCACGAAGTCCGATGCGGTGTGGGACCTCGAACCCGACCACTCACCCGATGCGCCGCGCCTGCGCCGGGTTTCCGCGCCGGTCGACCAGCACCCCGTGTACTGGGACTACGTCTCGAAGTCGATCGTGGGGGATGTGGTGGCCGACCTCGTCGGTCCGGACGTGAAGTTCCATCACTCGAAGCTCAACTTCAAGTGGGCCAAGGGCGGCGAGGAGGTGAAGTGGCATTACGACATCTCCTTCTGGCCGCACACCAACTATTCGCCGCTCACGGTCGGGACCTACATCTACGACACGACGATGGAGATGGGCCCGGTCGGTATCATCCCGGGCAGCCACCTGGGCGACACGATGTTCACGCAGTACGACGACACCGGGAAATGGGTGGGGTGCCTCTCGCCCGAGGACGTGGCGAAGATCGACGTGAAGAAGGCGGTGTACCTCACCGGGCCCGCGGGCTCGCTCACGCTGCACAACTGCCGCACGATCCACGGCTCGCCTAAGAACAGCTCCGACCTTGGCCGCCCGTTGCTGCTATACACGCTTTCCTCGGCGGACGCCTTCCCCTACACCGTGAACCCCATCCGCTCGTCGAAGGACCAGGCGATCATCCGCGGAAAGCGCGCCCAGTTCGCCCACCACGATCCGCGCCCCTGCCTCATGCCGCCGGACTGGTCGGGGGGCTACACCTCGATCTTCGACCTGCAGCAGAAGGACACCCGCGAGATGGCCGGGATGAAGATGTAGAATGCGGGCCATGAGCTCGAGCCCCCAGGCCTGGCCGGAAGACGCGTGCGCCCAGAGGGTGCTCGCGACTCGCCCCCTTGGCGCGATCGACCGCGGGCTCGAGGATCGCACCCTGGATTCGCTCGCCGAGGCCCTCGCTCGCGGCGAGCGTGAGGTGCTGCAGCGCCTGGCCGATGCGGCCCTGTCCCTGTGCGGCGCGCAGAGCGCCGGCATCAGCCTCATCGAGCTCGACAATGGCGCCTCGATCTTTCGCTGGCACGCCGTCGCCGGGCGGTGGTCGGGATACCTGATGGGGTTCATGCCGCGCAAGGCGAGCCCGTGCGGCGTCGTCGTCGACCGCCATGCGCCGCAGCTGATGGCCAACCCCGAGCTCTACTTCCCCGAGATGAACAAGGCCGAGCCCCTCGCCGAGGAGGCGCTGCTCGTGCCGTTCGATGTGCTCGGCGAGACCGTCGGCACCGTTTGGGTGGTCTCCCACGACCCGTCCGTGAAATTCGCCGCCGAGCACCTGCGGGTCATGCAACGCTTGGCTAACTTCGCCGCCGCTGCCTATCTCGTGCGCGCAACCCTGGCCCAGTCCCTGGAAGCGCGCGAGGAGCTCACACGCGCCAACGATCGGCTCAATCGCGAGAACGAGCGTTTGCGGGCGCGGTTGGCAGAGCAGCCCGTCGCCAGGTAGCCGCCGCCACTAGGCTGCGAGCTTCCAGCGCCTTGCGAGCAGCAGGCGCAGCTTCTTGCACTCCTGCTCCGAGAGCCGCTCCATGCACGCCTTGAGCGCTGTCTCGTAGTCCTCGAGCGCGCTGCGCGACTGCGCGGCGAAAAGCGCCTGCTTCATCTCGTAGAAGAGCGCGCTGTACTCGCCCAGCATCTCGTGGATGACCGGGAAGGACATGCGGTGCGCCTTGCAGGGGCCGAGCTCCAGGAACGCCTCGCGATGCTCGGGGGTCGGGTAGCCCTTGTGGCCGGCGAAGCCGTAGCCCGGATATTCGCGATCGAGCGCTTCCATCATCGCGTCGCGCGAGGTCTTGGCGATGATCGAGGCGGCGGCGATGCTGAAGTTGATGCCGTCGCCCTTGTTGAAGGAATTCTGCGGGGCGGTGATCCCGGGGACGGTGCGCGCATCCACCAGCACGTGCTGCGGGATACGCGGCAACCCTTCGACCGCGCGGCGCATCGCGAGCAGCGACGCATGGTAGATGTTGATCGCGTCGATTTCCTCGACGGTGGCGATGCCCACGCTCACGCCCGAGGCCTTGGCGCGGATCTCGGCCGCCAGCCGCTCGCGCGTCGGCGCGTCCAGGCGCTTGGAGTCGTCGATGCCCTCGATGTCGGTGTTGGGCGCGAACATCACCGCCGCCGCGACGACGGGGCCCGCCAGCGGGGCCACGCCCGCCTCGTCCACGCCCGCGATATCCGTCACGCCCGATTTCCACAGCACCAGCTCGAAGTGGCGCATGGCATCGAGGCGCACGCGCTCCTTCTGCTCGCGCTCGAAGCGCTTCCTGAGCGCCGCGTGCAGCTTGCGCACGCCCAGGCGCGAGTCCTTCTGCAGCCGGTTGAGGGTCTGGGCCGAGACGGGGGCGGGGTTGTCGACGAAACGCTTGCGGATTTCCTCGACCGAGAGGTCTTCGAGACGTGCCATTGCCCGACGATTCTAGCAGCGGCCCGCCCTCATTTGACCACCCTGAAGGTGGCCTTTCCGGCATCCTTGCCATCGACGAAGAAACCGACGCGGTAATCCCCGACCGGCCAGCCGGCGGTGGGCTTGCTGAACGAGCAGGTGAGGTCCTTCTGGCCGGGCCCGCCCTTGCCTTCCCAGGAATCGATCTTGTAGTTGGGCGCAACCCCCTCGACTTTCACCGCGATCCAGTCGCAGCGCAGGGGCTTGCCCGGGGCGATGCCCGCCACCTTGGCGGACGCGAACACCTTCGGCGTATCGGGCTTGAAAACGGACTTCTGCGCGCCACCCTTGGCGTCGGAAACGCGAATGTCGGCAAGCGTCTGGGCGTGCAGGGAGCTGGCGGCCAGGAGGGCGGAGGCGATGCAGGCGGGACGAATCAAGGGACGCTCCTCTTGCCAGGGTTGCGGGATCCCTTTATACCTCGGCCCATGGATATCAGGAATCTGGCAGCGCTCCTCCTGGCCTTGGCCTCCCCGGCGCTGGCCGCGACCACGACATCCGTCGTCGACATTCCCAGCCGCGGCGGCAGCCAGCGCATCCTCTACGTGGTTCCCGACGCGCCGCGCGCGTTCCTCGTCCACGTGCCCGGCGGCGACGGCGTCTTCGGCATCCAGGCCGACGGCTCCATGGGCACCATGACTGCCACCTGCAGCCCGGTGAACCACCAACGCCAGGCGTTCGCGGCCGCCGGCATCGGCATCGCGTTCGTCGATGCCCACAGCAGCGGCTCGGTGCGCGAGTACGCCGATATCCTCGAGGTAGTCCGCTACGTGCGCGCGCGCCACGACGTGCCGGTGTGGATCATCGGCGGCAGCGCCTCGACTGCTGCAGTGGCCTTCGCGGCCGCCACCCTGCCGGAATCCATTCCCGTGGGGGTGGTGTTCTACTCGACGTCGCAACCCTTCAGCTCGGCGTTCGCGCAGATCCGCCGCCCGGCGTTCGTGGTCTACCACTCGGGCGACTCCGGACAATTCGGCAACCAGGTCTACAACGCGCTCACCGCGGCGCCCGTGCGCGAACGGCTGTCGCTGTCTGGCGGCACCGATGCAGGCTGCGGCTTCCACCTCTTCAACGGCCAGGAAAGCGCCTTCTCCGCGGCGGTCGTGAGCTTCATCGATCGCCATAACGCGGCGACCGCGATCGCGCAGCCGAATTACCAGGGTCTCTGGTGGCGGTCACCCGCGGGCTCCGAGTCCGGGTGGGGCGTGAACATCACGCACCAGTCCGATACGCTCTTCGCAACCTGGTTCACCTACGACACCGACGGCCGGGGAATGTGGCTCGTCATGTCGGCGGGCACCCGCACCGCGCCCGGCGCCTACTCCGGCAAGCTCTATCGCACGACAGGGCCCGCCTTCAGCGCGACGCCTTTCAACCCGGCACAGGTGGGCGTCACCGAGGTCGGGACCGGCAGCTTCACCTTCACCGACACGAGCAACGGCACCTTCGCGTATACGGTGAACGGGATCTCGCAATCGAAGCCGATCACGCGGCAGGTTTACGCTTCGCCCGTGCCGGAATGCTCGACTTCCACCAGCGCCGGCGCCACCCCGAATTACCAGGCGCTGTGGTGGGCATCGCCCTCCGGAGCGGAGTCGGGTTGGGGAGTGAACATCACGCACCAGGGCGAAATCCTCTTCGCGACCTGGTTCACCTACGACACGGACGGGCGAGGGATGTGGCTCGTGATGTCCGGAGGCGCACGCACGGCCCCCGGCACCTACTCGGGCGAGCTCTATCGCACGACAGGCCCCGCCTTCAACACTTCGCCGTGGATGTCTTCCGGGGTGGTCGCCACGGCCGTCGGCACCGCGACCTTCACTTTTTCGGGGGCCGACAACGGGACCTTCACCTACACGGTAGGCGGCGTGACGCAATCCAAGGCGATAACGCGCCAGGTGTACGCGACGCCGGCTACCGTTTGCCGCTGAAAGCTCAGGCCGCCTTGGCCGCGCCGGGCGCGGGCGCGGTGTTGGCTTCGATCCAGCTCGAGAACGCCTCCATGAACTTGCGCAGGAACTCGCGCGTTTCGTCGCTGGAGAGCGAGCCCTTGTCGTCCAGTGACCTGGAGATGTTGCTCACGTACGCCTCGGGTTGCTGCATCGCCGGCATGTCGAGGAACACGAGCGATTGGCGCAAATGGTGGTTGGCGCCGAAGGCCCCGAGGGCGCCCGGCGTCACGCTCACCACGGCGCAGGGCTTCTTCGCCCAGGCGCTCTTGCCATAGGGACGCGAGGCCACGTCGATCGCGTTCTTGAGCACGCCGGGCATGGAACGGTTGTATTCCGGCGTCACGAAGAGCACGGCGTCGGCCGCCTTGATCCGGTCCTTGAACGCGACCCACTCCGCCGGGGGGTTCTCGTCCAGGTCCTGGTTGTACATCGAAAGCTGCGCGATCTCGACGATCTCGCATTCCAGGCCGGGCGCGAGCCCGCACATCGCCTTCGCCACCATGCGGCTGAAGGAGCCCTTGCGGATGCTGCCCACGATGACTGCGACCTTGCGTTTCTGCGCCATTACCGTCTCCTCGAGTGAATTTTTCGCCCCCGTGCGGCTCGAAGGCGCATGCCGCGCAAACCCGAAGGTCCCCGCGACCCGCCTCCCAGGCGAGTCGTCCGCCACGACGACGAGGGGGGTGCCAGCCTTTTGACCCGCGCGGTGCTGCGCGGTTTCGCCGCCGTGCACGCGCTCCTTGCGATTCTTTTCGTGCTGGCCTCGGTCGTGCTCATCGTCGTCACGGTCCGGATGGCGATACGGGTGATCGCGCACGGCCTCGACGAAAATGCCGCCCTGGAGGTGATCCAGATGATGGGCATTGCGGCCGTGGCGGTGGTCGCCCTGCAGATAGCGCAGACGGTCGCCGAGGAGGAGGTGATCCGTGAGGCCCACGTGAGCGGGCCCACCCGCGTGCGCCGCTTTCTTTCCCGCTTCCTGGTCGTCATCGTGGTGGCGCTTTCGGTGGAAGCCCTGATCGCCACGGTAAAGGCCTTGCGCGAGGACCCATCGCAGTTGCCGTTTGCGGCGAGCCTGGTCGCCGCCGTCGGCCTGCTCCTCGCGGGCTGGGGGGTGTTCGTGCGGCTGAACCGCTCGGCCGAGGAGCTCGAGCCCGAGGCCATGGCGCAGGCCAAGAGCGAAGACGAGAAGCTCGAAAAGTGATCGACTGGCTGCCTTCGCAGGCGACGCTCGCGATCGCCTGCGCCTTCCTGGTGCTGCTTACCGCGGTGCTGGTCACCTTCATCTGGTCGATCAAGCGCCACCGCGACCCGCGCATCCACGTCGATTGCGATGCCCCGATCCAGGACCTCGTCCCCTCGCTGGCCGGCCTCACCCATGGCATGGAGGCCGAGGGCAACTCCGTGGACATCCTCGAGGACGGCGACTTCTTCGAGGCGATCATGCAGGCCATCGACAACGCCGAAAGAAGCGTGCACCTCGAGGTCTTCCTCTGGAAGGAAGGCAAGCTGGGCGAAAAACTCGTCGAGAGGCTGTGCGCGAAGGCGAGGCAGGGCGTCACCGTGCGCGTCGTCGTCGATGCCAACGGGTGCAAGGGCATGGGCGACAGCGCCTGCGAAAAGCTCGTGGGCGCCGGGGTGAAGTTCGCGCGCTTCCATCCCTGGAAGCTGCGCAACATCGGCGTGATGAACGAGCGCGACCATCGCAAGATCCTCGTGATCGACGGCCGCATCGCCTTCGTTGGCGGGCATTGCGTGGTCGACGAATGGGGCGGCTCGGGCTACGGCAGCAAGCCCTACCACGACATCTCCGTGCGCCTTTGTGGCCCCGCCGTGCACCAGGTGCAATCGGCCTTCAGCGAGAACTGGGTCGAGGTCACGGGCGAGCTTTTCGCGGGCGAGGATTACTTCCCGAAGATGCAGCCCTGCGGCGACCTCAACGTGCACGTCGCGCGGGTCAAGCCCGAAGGCTCGGCGCCGGCGGTGAAGATCCTGCACCACATGGCGATCGCCACGGCGAAGAAGCGCCTGTGGATCCAGAACCCCTATTTCCTTCCGGAGCCCGACGCCATCGACGCGATGCGCAGGGCGGTCGGGCGCGGCGTGGACGTGCGCGTGATGGTGCCGACCAAGGAAGCCTCCGACATGCCGCTGGTGCAGATCGCGGCGCATCGCAACTTTTCGCGGCTGCTGGCGGCAGGCGTTCGCATCTTCGAGTACCCGACCACGCTATTGCACCAGAAGACCATGGTCGTGGACGGGGCGTGGAGCGCCGTGGGCAGCACCAACTTCGACGACCGCGCCTTCGAGATCAACGACGAGATCACCCTGGGCATCGTCGGCGAGCCGTTCGCGAAGAAGATGGAGGCCATCTTCGAGCGCGACGCGAAGGTCTGCACGGAAGTCGATGCGAAGGAATGGGAGAAGCGCGGCTGGGTGCCGCGCGTGAAGGAGCACTTCTTTTATTTGTGGAACGAGCTGCTGTGAGGCGCGTGCGCCGCTATCGGTAGTAGTCGTCGCAATCGCGCCGGCCGATCATGACGCAGATGTCGCGCCCCATGGGCAGCGAGTACTCCTGGGCGGCAATCACGACATTGCTCTCGGGCCGGACCACCTTGAGGTTCACGAACACGGCCGAGGCCGCACGGCTGTAGGTTCCCACGACCACCGCCTGCGCCTGGTGGGAGGTGGCTATCTCGCGCAACTCGCGCGCGAGCATGAGCTCGCCCTCCTGGCGCTTCATGTACACCGCGTTCTGGAACTTCATCTCCACCATGCGGAAGCCGTTCTGCGTGAAGCGCGCCGAAACGCTTTCCGAAAGGAAACGCCCGAGCGTGGACGATCGCTCGAGGTCGTCGATGTCCACTACCGTGGCGACGATGATCGGGCGAGTGGGATCGAGCTGCGCTCGGCCGCCTGCCACGAGCGCGTCCGCCGCGAGGTAGTTGGCGCCGAAGACGGAGGCCGGAACCGCTTCGCCTTCCGGCGCCCAGGTGGCGCAGCCGGCGACCAAAGTCGCGGCGGCGAGAAGGGGCAGGCGCATCACTGTCGCCTTCCCGGGGCCGCCTCGACGCACCGGCCCGGCGAGCATTCGCCCACCACGGGAATGGTCCACGTCCGCGCGCGCGCGGGATCCTGCCCGCCACAGAAATAGTGCCCTGCGTCGGCATCGGCGGTGTAGTAGACGCGCGTGCTGCGTGCGACGTACGCCTGGGCCGGGGTCATCGCCGATACCGTGACCACGAGCTCGTTGCGTGGCGTGGGCCCGGCCGCGAACTCGGTGCGAAACCAGTTCGTGTCCCACCCGGCGGTGCGTCGCGCCTCCGCGCCTTGCGGGTCGATCAGCGAGCTGGTATCTCCCAACGCCCACAGGCCCGGCCCCAGTTGGACCGCGCGGCCCGCGTAACGATACTGCGGCCGGTTCGGGGCGAAGGCCACGGCCTGTGCATCGACATCCACGATCAGCGCGTTCGCGGCCGGCGCTTCGGTCACCTGGTAGCCCAGGCCTACCAGCGCGGTCAGGAAATCGTTGTGGAACACGCGCGTGAACGTGGTCTCGCACGCCCTCGGCGCGCAGCCGCTCGCGTTGCAGCTGCGGCGAAGATGCAGCAGGCCTCCGCGCGGCAGGCCCTTCACCAGCGCCTCGGCCGACTCCTGCGCCACGCGGCGCCAGTGCTCGGCGGCCTGCAGCTTGAGCTGGTTGGAGGTGGGGAAATTGGCGGCGATGGGCACTTCGTTGCGCTCGGGATAGTTGCCCGGCCCGGCGCTGTGGATGCTGCGGGTGGCGCAGCCGGCCAGGGCCAGGGCCGTCACGGCGGCCAGGACGATGTTGTTGATATTTGGCGACACGAGAGTCTCTCCGGAAGGGCCTGCTACAGGCGACGGATCAGCGAATAGAGCGGCGCCGCGCGAAGTAGCCAGCGCGCGATGAAGCGGGGACCGATGAGGACAAGGCCTGCCGCGGCTGCGCCTGTCAAAACGGGATGCGCGCGCGCAAAGGCGATGGCGCGATCCACCGCGCCGAGGCCTTTCGCCGCAGGCTGGACGCGTAGCGAAACGAGCGCCCGCTGCGCGATGGAACGCCGGACCAGGATGTCGCGGCGCTGCTCCAGGTTGCGCAGTTTTCCCATCATGGCTTGAGCGCGTGCAGGTCGCGCTCGAGCTCCTTGAGGCTCGCATCGAACGGCCGGGCCCGCGCTTTCGCGAGCTTGCGGACGAAGTACGCCCCCGCGGCGGCCAGGACGAAAAAGCCGAGCGCGATCAGGCCGGCGGCGAACGCGCGGTTCTCGGGCGCCAGCGAGACGATGAGCGAAATGCCGGCGAAAGCCACGGCACCCACCACCAGCAGCAGGACCGCCATGCCGGCGAGGAGCGCGAAGAAGAGTCGCGCCAGCTCGAGCTGCATCTCCGTGCTGAAGAGCTCGAGCCGCGTGCGGCCGAGGGCCAACGCATCGGCAAGGAGGGCCTGCGCCGATTGCAGCAACCGCATGGCAGGCTACTTGCGCGCGATCAGCACGCCGAGGATGAGCCCCGCGCACGCGGCGACACCCAGGGATTGCCACGGATGCTTTCGGACCTCGTCCTCGATGCGCACGCCAGCGTTCTGCAGCGTGACGCGCGCGGAGCGCAACGACTCTTCGGCCCGCGCCCGCGCGCGCATGACGGATTCGCCGGTGTTCTCGGCCGTGGCCTTGAGGAGCTCCTCGGCATCGGCGACGACGGTGCGCAAGTCCTGTACCAGCTTGTCGGTGCTCACGTCCATGGGTGGCCTCCGGTGGGAAGAAGGGCGAGTCTAGCCTAAACGCGCGAGCGCATGAGGTGGCGGTCCCACACCTCCTTGCACTCCTATCCACCGGCATGACCGTGCTCGCACGCCCGGCGCGAACAAAAAAGGGCTTGGTTTTCGAAACCAAGCCCTTGCAATTCTGGCGCGCCCGGCAGGATTTGAACCCACGACCCCCTGGTTCGTAGGGTTTGAACCAAGGGTAAGTCATTGATTCACAACCCTCGCAGAGCTGCCCGTTGCATCAGTTCTGCTCTACAGCGATCGACAGTGTTCCACAAGGCCTTGCAGAAGTCTTGCTAGCCAATCCGTCCCGAGCCCTCACCATCCGCGGGCAACTTCCGCTGCCTAGAGCGCTCGCTAACCCTGAGTAGGGAACAGATGCCTAGGCATCTGCTCCCGACAGCACCTCGCCCTCCGTTTCCGGAGTCCAGGGAGTTGCTCTTTCACAACCTGCGCAAGGGGTCAGGCTGTGGTTGTGCATTTGGAAGCTTCTTCAAAGTGCGGCCGTCGCAGAGCTCAAAGTTGGCGTTCCGCCACTGCACTTTATCAAAGCTTCTCAGGTTGTCGACATGAGCCCCCAAAAATGTCCGCTTTCCCTCATAAACGACTCCAAACGTGAGCGCGGCAGAGTCTGGATTCCGAATTAATCCAACGAGTTGGGGAGGTCCTCCCACCGTGTAATCCACCGGATGTGCGAGGGCATCACAGAAGCAATGAAAAACCGCACGACTGGTCCTCCTGTTTGGTCCATCTCGATACCGAACAAGGTTTTCATTGAAAGCGCGTGCGCCGGTCCCCTCCACAAATAGGACATCCGACGCAGCGGGCATCTGCTTCTCCTCCCCTCCCCATTTTCCATTCGCCCAAGAGATCGAATGGCAGAAGAAGACGCCCTTTGCATGAGGATCGCGCGATCCATGAACGATCGTCAGCTTGTTCACCGCCAAACCCGCGCGCGCGGCTGGGTAGTCCGCGACGAGGTCGTTAAGCTTGTCGACAATCGCTTGAAACTTCTGCTTCGGAGAGAAATTCGGGGCAAACAGGAGACCGGCGTCCGCCAAGTTGACGATCTGATTGAGTGCCAGCGACGGGAAGAGAACGTCCCCGCAATAGCCAAGAATGTCAGGCCATCCAGAAAATGCAAAGACCTTGCGACCCGAGTCGAAGACGGTCGACTTGTCCCAGGAAAGTCGGCTGTCACTTGCAATATAAAGGGAGGATGTCCCATGAGGGTCAATGCCAGCCCAACACACAAGGAGAGTCATGGCAATGCCGCCTCTTCATAGTCGACTGTCCGTGAGCAAGCGCTAGGGCAGCTGTTCAGGAACCCGCTCATTTTCGCTCTAATTGAGTCCACGCAACTAGCAGGAGCGGACCACAGGAGATATGGGTATACGCGGAACGTGCTGCAGCGCGAACCCGCCGCAAAACGGGCGGTCAAGTTTCAAGCAAGCTGGCAAGGGAATCAACGGCGAAACCCGTAACTCGCAAAGTCACACTATGGCGGTGCTAGCGAAGGTGTAACTGGCGCGACTAGGCCGGCAGAATAAGGACCGCACCACATGACCGACAGAGCACCCAGCTTCGCGACATGACTGCGTCGAAAGAACAGTGGGAAGAGGAAGCGATAGAGAGATTCATGCGCCATCTCGGCGATGTGCGTCAAACCTCGTACGCCATCACCGGTCGCGACGTCCGCCCCAACCCTTCGTCGAAGAAGGACTTCGACTACCAACTCGAGGATGCCGGAGGGAGAAAGGTCGCCGTCGAGATTTTCAGGCTTGTGGAGGACGGAAAGGCTCTTGCCAAAGAGAAAGTGTGGAGCGAGGTGGTCGGAGTTCTCAAAGACGAGCTCACTCGGCGAGGCATTGAGGGCTTCCTGATCTCCACGCCGTACTTCACGCTCAAGAAGGCAGACCTTCGTACCTTCTCAATCGACTTGGCTGATCGTCTCGAGGCGACCATCGCGTCGAACCCGACCTCTGACGATTTTGAGGCCGACGGCTTTCAATATCGTCGAATCCCCAGCCTGAAGACCGTCACTTTCAGCGGCACCGCTGAAGCGCGTTGGGTTGATTCAAAGGGGACTTCGCTTCGAGCCTTCTTGGATCTCCTGCCAACCAAGAACCTCCAGCTGGCGACGAGCGGGCACGAGAGAATCATCCTTGTACAGAACTGGGCATTCTTCGTTGAAGGCAACGATGCGATTCATGCTCTAACGCAACTCGACTTCGGCAAACTCGAGAATATCGATCTCGTCTACTTCACCTCGGGTCAAGGGCATTTCCGCAAGATCTTCGAACGGACGATCTACGACGCCATACGTAGTGTGTCCGTCGACGGCGACGTATCGCCTCTGTTGGTCGAGACCCTGAGTTGCCAGCTCGGAGACAACGACAGGCGGGCTTTCGAGTACGTGAAGCGCAGGACAGTCGCGGTTGGCGGCACGGACTGGCTCGCAGACAGACACGCGCGTGAGAACCTCGCTCGTATCGCGCAGCAGTTCGTCAAGGACGGCGCAATTGAGGATGGAGTCTGGATTCTGCGAGCCCTGTGTAACGACCCCGATCCCGATCCTTCTGGCGAAAACGACCCCAGCGATTCCGAGGGACGATTCAACTACCACCTACAGACCCTTCGGGGGGAGGATGTTGGCCTCATCACCACGGTTCGCGGGCATCTTTGCTGGCTCATGATGAGAATCGTCGAACTCAACCGCCCTGATCTCTATGGCGAGATCGTCGATATCATCGAGCGATACTTACGCGAACCGAATCTGTACATCCGCATACAGGCAATACACGTTCTGCAGTGCTTCGTGCAAAGGCGTAGGTGCACCAAAAACTCCGATGGCTCAGCATTCGACTGGGCACCTGCAGAGCAGCAGCGGGTTGGGCGGCTCGCGTTTGAGGCGCTGCAAGCGAATCGCGAGTTCCCCCGCGTTTTGCGAGCCCTTGCCCAGGTATTTGGCAACTACCGGGACTTGACGGCCCAAGAAGCCTTCGAGGTTCTCTCTGTACTACTCGATGCTAATGCCGACTACCTTGATCGCGAGCTCGCCGCCCTCCTCATGTACTTCGCCTTCTTCCGCAAGCATCATTACGAGGACTTAGGAGATTTCGATCCAACCCCCTTCGAGAACCTGTTACAACAGCAAATTCGACGCGGCTCGAATTCGATTCGATCTTCCCTGGCGTGGCACTTTTGGAAGGTTCTGGAGCAGGACGCCATTCACTTTGCGGAGATTGAGGAATACTTGCCCCTCTTCTGGGAATCGCGATATGACGATGGCGCCGCGTCGATGTTCGGACTCCTCTATGAGCAAACCTCCCGCAAGGCGCCTGATGCGACCATCATCCTCTTCGAGCTGATGATCGATCGATTGGCTGACAAGCTTGCCAATGCCGCGGAAAACAACGGAACGCATTGGGTTAGCGGAGGCGAACACGTGTATCCCCTCTTGCACCGGGATCCGAAGCGATTGATCCGGGTCGCCAAAACCCTCAAGACCATTGCCTTCCTTGGTTGTCACGTAACAGATCTTCGAATGCTCTTTGGTGAATTTAGAAATGTCGATATGACGGCCCGCGAGTACACAAAGTCGGCCCTTCAGCAGATCCACGCTGAGATCAAGTCATTGAATCCGGCCTATCCCGATGTCGACTGGGGTTAGATCGGGCGCATAGCGCTGCATGAGGGCTCCGCAAGATACCCACCCCTCACTCGCCTTACTTTGCGGCCGGGAGAGATGGCATGCCCATCTGCGCCTGGTCGCAATCGATGACAGCCGCGAACACGATCCAAGAACCTGAGCTTGTCGGTGCGAGAATGGCGAACTAGCTGGTAAATCGAGCTTGCAATGAATCATTTCTCGTTCATCGTCAACGACGAGCCGTACAGCCTCTGGGATCCTGATCCCGCGACGAGGACCACAGAGTTCCTGGACTCGATCGATCCCGCCTTCTTCAGCTACCTTGCCGAGGCGCACGCAGAGAAGCTCGACTCGGCCGAGCATAAGCGCCGTGTGGCCACCGCTACGCGCATGGCCTACCTGCACGGCATCGAGACGCTGATGACCCTCGCTGCCGCTGCGGTGCAGGCGCCGCAGGCGCCCTACGCATGGGTCGCACTCGCCAAGACTGATCTGCTGCGCGGGGTGATCGAGCGCATTTCGAAGGGCGATCCCACGCTCCACAGCGAGATCACCCAGTGGAATCGGACCTGGGCGGGCCTGGCCCAGCGGGTGTTCGCGCATTGCACGCAGGAGAACGGCTGGCCGAAGACGGCCGAGTCGTTCGGGCGGCTTTGGAGCATCTTCGCCGGCGAGTTCCTCAACGAGATGAGCCAGGCCGAGTACAACAGCCTCAAACACGGGTTTCGCATCCGATCCTCGGGGGTCAAGATCGCATTCGGCTTGGAGCACCAGTTCGGAGTTGCGCCGCCCCCTGAGGAGATGAAGTACCTCGGCGGCTCAGACACGGGCTCTACCTTCTACGCGATCGAGAGAGCCGGGCCCGACGTGCCAGGCACGCGCAGCAAGCGATCGCGCCGGCACACTGTGAACTGGGAACCCGAGCCGATGATCCGCGGGCTGCAGCTCATTGACGTCTCGATCCGCAACATCGTCGCCTTCATCCGGATCGCTAACGGTGCCCAGCCGCACAAGATTCAGTTCCACAGACTGGAAGGGGTCGAGGATCTCCCCGCTTTGCTGGACGACTCGATCAGCGTGCGCACCTCGAGCTTCGATACTTACATTCCTGATGCAGAGATTCCCGCGACGACGAGGAAAGAGCTGCTAGCGGAGATCGAACAAGCATTCGCGACGGCCCAGCCTTAGCCTTATCCATCTCCTTCAATTTCGCGCGACGACTTTGGCCGAGATCGCGAACATACCGGCATCGTACCCACCGTCAGACAGCGGTCTTTTCGTCAAACTCTCGGTGCAAAAACCTCACTGCGGAGAAAGTGGCGCGAAACGGGAAGAGGTTGACAAAGAGCAGCAGTAGACCAGGGTCGGCCTTCAACGCTGCGGGAACGTCTATCGCCATGGATTCCTGACAGATTTCCTGAAGCTCGCTCCATCGCATCATCGGCGGATACATCTTCGTCTCATTCGTCGCTGCATCCCCCGTACGGTAGAGGCCGAACTGCCAGGCCTGATCCGGCACAACGCGCTCATGCCCGATCTTTGTGAAATCCGGCCAGAGCTCCTGGCAAACCATCTTCAAGTCTGACCGAACGAGACACATCAACAGGCTTTCGCATGAGTAGCTATGACCTTCGAAGCTGTCACCTTCGAATGGGTCGGGACAACCAAGAAGCTCGCGGTATTGATGCTGCGCCACCTCCTCCGCGTCGTAATACGGGGATGCCAGCGGCTCTCCGTCATCACCTAACTTGTTGCGCAGCAGGGCCGCCAGAACTTTCGCGACGATCATGTCGTTGCCATCTGATGGCGCGACCATTTTGCGAAACCAAATGTAAGTCAAGAAACTCGGGATCGCCCCTTCACCCCAAAGCCACCTAGGAGGGAGAGCTTGGGGAATGAGCTTCTCGACGAGGGCCTTGTGGTGAGGCCGCGTCCATGTGCTTCCCTGTGACCAAATCCAGTAGACCGCCATGAGGGCGGAGATCAGAAGCAACCGCGGCCGATAGAAAGCAAATTCACTGTACGGATCACCCTCGAACATGACTCTCCGCTCAGATGCTTCCTCGCAGAGCAGTCCAAGGAGATCGTAGATGCTATCTCGTGCCGAAAGCACGGCCTCACTGCAATGCTTCGAATAGTCGATGCCATTCTTCTCGCAAGCGGCAATCGAGTAGGTAGCAAACATGGTCCACGCAGTGATCTCCGCGACATGGTTCCTCTGACGCGAGAACGAATGAAGCGCTACGGCAGTCATTACGCCCGCACTCGTCACCCGGCGACTCAATTCCGCGCTCTTGAGCTCGCCCTCGAAGTTCAGCGTATTGCGCAGAAGAGGATCAAAAATCTGGACTGGGAACATCTCATCTCCGCTGCAATTGAGCAGCTTTACGAGATTTCCGAAGTCCTGCATCTCGGAAGGCCATAGGGACAGCCCAAGCGACTGCGCCCAGTCCAACAGCTGCCCGCGCGTAATTGTTCTTATCTTTCCTGGAGGATGGCCGCGCTGAACGAGGCTCGCGTTGAGAAGCTGAATTTGGTGATAGACGGCCTCATCGATATCGCCGTTGGTAACCAGGTAGCACTCTTCTGGAACCCTTCCCTCAAAGCCCGCGATCGCTACGGCCAGCGTCGCAAGCTGTTCCAGCTGGCCCCGAATGCTATCGAAGTCCCGCGGTTTAAGCGTTCCGTCAGGATGCCCCTTGAGTTGATAGCCAACGAGCTTGCCATCAGGAGAAACCGCAATAACATCCTTGCCGAACTCAAGCGGCGTGTGCTCAGTGCTGTGCACGATGTGAAACCCCTGCCCGGTCAGCATCTGGCAGAAGCAGCGTTGATAGCTCCGCTCGCTGGCGCTATCCAACCAGTTTTCGACAAGCCTCTCTAGCACGCCATTCTTCTCTCTTCTTTGCGATCACCTCATCAAGCCGTATCTGCAAGTCGGGATCGTTCTGAAACTGCTCGTCTATTGCCTTTTGCCGCTCGGCAGTGAAGAGCCCCCCGAAGACATGGAGTTGGTGGGGTTGACCATCGGAGTGGAACTCCATCTGAAGCGTCTCTAGAACCTGAAGCATGAGCTCGGCGTCGAGCGTCTTGCCCTTGGCATCGACACTCTGACTGTCTGGAATCTCCTCGCCGATCCGCTCCAAGGCGAACCCCGTCTGCTGGCGCACCATATCCAGAATCATCTCGTCGAACTTGGCCATCGTCTTCTGGAGGGTCAGTTCAGGTATTTCATCGAACTTGATTTCCATCGTGCTGGAGAGGAGCTGGACGGCACTGCTCGATTGAGATTGATCAGCGCGCGCAACCCTCATGCCTCTGCCCTCGTGCAGAAAACGAACTTGAACTTCAGCAAGCGGAGACACCGCCCGCGCACGCCGCCGGGCGTATGTCTGGAAGAACCGGGCAAACATCCTCTTAGTCTCTGAAAACTCGGGCAGCATCTCCGTTCCTACTTTTTTCGATTGGGCTGGCTCTCAACCAGCTTTCTTGCTCTTAGCACGACTGCCCCTGCCGAATCCCGAATCAGCTTCGGAGCAGACCGCTCCGCATAAAAGACTAGCGAATTCCACCCGAAGAGCGCTGAGACTGAGCGCCACCCGGAATTCTCAAACGCCGCGGGATTGGGCATTGCACCCCTGCCCAGCAAGGTCTCCAAGAGGTTTACATACACCAGCAAGTCTAGCGACCGCTGGAGCTTGGGGTCGTACTTCCGCCGCAATTTGTGAACTTGCGACTGCACGAGTTCGCCGACTTGGAGGGGCGTGATGTCTTTGGGACTGTACTCTTTCATCAATTCCGCCGGGTCCTTGGCGCCCAGCGCCTCTTCTAGCGCTTGACGGTACTCGTGGTGACGCCGCCTTCCAGCATCAAGTACCTCCTTTACCTCGAACCGCGCATCGCGATAGATGACGTCGGGCGGATCCTCATCGGGTGAAACAAAGGATCTACTCCAGGGCCGAACATTGAGGTTCCGCACAAACTCCTGGCAACACCAGCGCTCTCGCTCGCCTTTGTTGCTCGAGCTGAAGTACTCAACCGATTGTCGGAGCCCGTCTCGCATATCTTCGAGAAGACGCTGCTTGACGTTTCGAGAAGCCATCAGGGCGCCCGCACTACCTCACCTAGAATTTTCTGTTGCCGGCGGGCTATGAAGCCGCATCCGGATCCGATTCTCCGGCTGCTACGGCCTCTGCTGCCTTCGCCTTAGCCCGCCCCTCGCGTACGGCCTCCTCGTGCTCGAAGTACCCTCGAATGGCTTTGATGGCAACGCGCAAATCGCTTCGACGAATCGCCAGGTCCTTGTAAAACGCCGTCGTCTCACCGTATCGGCGAAACTCTCTTGCGCCTTGGGAAATGTTTCCTTGGGGGAAAAGCCACAGTGGCAGAGGGTCAAGAACTGTCGCGGGAGGGTCTCGTCCGTAGATCGTCACCACTTGGCTCAAGTGCGTTCCCACTTCGTCCAAAACACCATCGCCGTCTGCGTCACTTCCAGCTACGTTCGAGTAGCCCTTGGAGAGTGCGCCGAGACCCAAATGCCGCAGCTCGTTGTAAGCCTTGATCGATGCCTCATGCAGAGAGTAGAAGCCCGTGTATAGGTAGATTGCGTATCCGATCGATATGAGCAGAACAAAGAGAACGATTGCTCCAACGACGATCCATATCGTGGGCATCCCCTGCAGGTACCCAACGCGAGCTACGGCGCCGGTGGTTAAGGTGCTATAGACCCAGACGAGCGTGTGGACCCCCTCTAGACCACGCCACAGAGGGTGATCCATCGTCTTTAGCAGCCAGTTGGGCATCCCTACCTCTCCCGCGCGAGCTCTGGCTTCAATTGCAGTATCTTTTCTGCAACCGACATTGGGTCGTTGGCGTCCTTAGGTGCCGTCTTTCGTAGGTCATCGTAGGCAGCGCGGATGACCGGCAAGGAGGGCTTGCGTAGACCGTAGTCCTCGAGCGTGCTTCTATCCGCAAGCTCGTCACACACATTCTCGAAATCCCGCCAAGCATCAAATTCGGCGTCCGGTATGTCTGCTTCTCGAATCGTCGTCTCTGCTTCTTCGTATGTCAGCCCAGACGGGATCTTGAGTGAAAAGAACCGATAGAACTCCTTCTGCATCCCATCTGCAGGGCGGCCGCGCCATGCAGTGAGCTTCTCCGGGTCTTGGAAGAGCTTGCTGATCTCGTGACGGACTCGCGTCTCGTTCTTCTGCTCCGGCGACAACTTCATCTTGAAGAACTTTAGAACATCCATATCGGAGCTCTCCGGATCCTCAAACAGGCCGATGATGTCGGAGGCTGCGCCCTTCGTAAGCTCCCCTCCCGACAGGCGAACACCCATCCTCTGCAACCGGGTCAATTGCTTATCCGTCGCCGGATCAAAGAACCATTTCGGGAAGTAACTCAAGGCGCCCGCCGCTTTCGCCGTTTCAGCCTCTACCCATCGCTCACGCAACCATCCGATATTTGAGTCAAGGACCGATTGCTTGCTCGTGGCTTCGACCCGCTTGGCCCCTCCTCTAGAGGCGTCGCTCTTCGGCTCCGACCCGAGAGTGGCAAGCGCTTTCACACCAAGCCACAAGACGACGATCACAAAGACGCCGACGATCAATTCCATGCCCTGCGCCCTCCTCCGCCGCGCAACTCGTCCGAACTAACCTGGAAACCTCAGTCTCAGATATGCCCAGCTGAACCGGACAATACTCAGGCTCAGCAGTCCGAGCGCACCCCAGCCAAAGACCGTGGTGAACAGCCGGACGACTGGCGCCGCCACCCCTGCCTCCGCGGCCCCCACGATGGCACAGACGACCCATCCCAGGCCCAGCACTAGTCCGAGCGACGCCGTGGCCGCAGCTCGGCGAAATGGCCCAAGAATCTCCGCGATCTCGGAGTCCTCATCCCGCCGCTTGCGTTTCATCTCGATCTCGCCTTTCCTCAGTTGGCTGCCACTGAGCGTATACTGCTCCAAGCTCATCAGGTGAGCTACCGGCACCCGGTGGCGGTGTTGTCTGGCGTGCCGAAGGCGAGCGCGTTAGACCACTCTACGAAGAGTGATGGACAATGGGCCATGGCGCGCCTGTTGGATCGAATCCGATGTGACCCCCACGATTCGGAAATTGTCTATCTCGAGCTGGAGCGCGCCTATCGCGAGTTACTTCGTTCTAGACGCCAGCCGGCCAAGTATCGACGTTCGTTCGAGGAGTACGTTGGTAAGACCCAACAGCTCACCGAAGTCATGCGGGTCGAATACAAGCGGAACACGGGAAAGCCGTGGGCGGCCCGGCTGTTTTCTGGATGGACGCCACAAACCGAAGCGCTAAAGGCCATACGTCGCGCGACGTTTCATCAAATGCCGCTGCTCTTGGATACCGTCGAGATTGGCGTCTACCCACGCGAAGCCGTCGAGCGGATGTTCCCGGGAAGCGGCCATCATCGTACGGAGCGCCATCGGAACTCGCCCTATGGAATCATCAAAGGCACGTCTTTCGTCGAGCGTCCCTTTGCTCGGCGGATCATCACGTCTGGGATGGGAATTCCGAAGCGATCGGGCAGGCCCCAATCTGCTGGCGACTTCTGGTTTCCGTTGAAGACGTTTGTCGGGTACGAGATATCGCACCGACTCGTGGATGAGGATCTCCAGAAGGCCCTTTCAAAGGCTGGAACACGAGACGCCGGCGTGCTGGCGCTCAGGACGTTTCCGGTCTACAAGCGCTATTTCTTGGCGTACGTAGCCAAGCTTCGCAGCGATAGCTTTCTCTAGTCCAGTCCAGGCCAAACCCGACAGTTTCCTACGAGAAGGTGAACCGCGCTGACGCTTCGATGCGCAACAGTGCGGACAGGTATTCGCGGTCCAGCTGTCGTTTCACGAGCAAGCAACCGTCTGGCTCCCAGTCGCCGAGCACAGCGAAATGTACCTTCGCGGAATCTAGTGCGGCAAAGGCGTCATTGAGCCGCCCTTCTTGTTGCTTGATATCGGTCACGATCCAAGCGCCCTGGAGTATCTGATCTGGGTCTGCTGGACGAAACTTCTGTTCAACACTTCGAAACATGAGCGCCGCGTCGTGCGCAGGCGGTTGCACCTCGGGTCCGCCTTGATGCATCTCCATCTGTTGAAGAAAATCAGTAGTTCTACGCTTGACATCCAAGAGAACGGGACGCTGCCCAACTGGCCGGACATGCCAATCGATTGTGGTGTTTCCCGCTCCCATTCCTACAACCTCAAAGTCCATTGGTACGTCGGAGGCGGTGCGTCGGCCCGGAATCATCTCAGCCAGGGCTATTCGATGCATCGCTGCTACGGCCAAGCGATTGAGGAAAGCCTCTCGCTGATTGCCGTGCACTCGCTGATGCACAGTTTGAAGCGCTTGAAGCAAGTGATTCACGGGGAGCCAGATGTTAGTGCCGACAACCTGCTCGGCTCCAACTTCAAATGGCTCCCCAAATTCATACCGCCACAGACCAGTGAGGTTGTCGAGAAAGCACTCGGCGGCGCTTAGGGGGGCACGAAGAAGGTGAACAAGTTCGGCGGCGTGGGCAGCCGGCTCCCCGGCTGCTGTTGCTTCACTTGTCAGGCGCTCCGGCAGCGTACCTTTTGCCCCGACCGCCCAAGGGGCCAAGGTATCTACAAGCACGCCAAGTTCGCGGTTCGACGGCTCATGTTCGAGCAGCACAAGGGGCTAGTCACGAGGCGCCGCACGGCCGCAATTCACTGGACAGCAAGGCGCACCTGCTTGCCAATCTTCGACAACATTCCTACCAGTGCGTCGATCGTAAACTTTTCGACCTTATGATTGACCACGTCGGAGACTCGAGGACGAGTCACCTGCAGCACTCGAGCTGCCACTGCCTGAGTCACGCTCGTTTCCTTCATCCACACGGCGATTTCGTCCATCAGCTGCTGCTTTAGGCGAATCGACTCGTCGATCTGGGCATCAGCCTCCTTAAGGAGGCGCTTCGCCTCTTTCGGCGTAAATCCAAGATCCAAAAAGACATTCCCGTCGGCCTTCGTCCGATGACGGGATTTCGTATCAATCGTCATTTCCGCTCCTTCCTTTCACGCAGAACCGCGCGATAGCGGGTTTCTGCAATCTGAACGTCCTTCTTGCTCGTCTTTCGTGTCGCCTTCTGAAAGCTGTGAAGGACGTAAATGGCCTCTTCAAACTTTGCCACGTACATGACCCTGAACCAGCCATCCGCGCAATCGATGCGGATCTCGTTCGCACCAGGCCCGACCTCGGGAAACGACCGCCAGTCATCTGGAGCCTGGCCGCGCTGCAGCTTCCGAAGGTCATGACCCGCCTGCTTACGAGCCTCTTCGGGAAACTCGCGCAGATCATCGAGTGACGAACCTCGCCAGTCGATTGGCTTATCCATCTGCCGTCATTGTATCAAATTTTATACATACTCTCAAGGCTTCTTCTTCGTAGAGGGCTAGAGCATGACCGCCACACGAACCCCCGGTATCACTCTCAACTCGGCCGGTCACCGGATCATCGACAAGGAGCATCGAGGTGTTCGAATCTTTGCGCGTCTCGGCGCCGTTAGCGATCAAGAAGCGGAGGACCGGCTGCATCAGGAGATCGCTAGGGTCGAGGCTGAGCTTTACGAAAAGGCAAATAGACGCCCACGGTTTTCGGATTGCGCAGCTCAATACCTTTTCGACTCCCGTGGGAAGCGAAGAGTCTCGGACAGTGCGAGGCACGTGCGGCAACTACTCTCCTACGTCGGGACGCTCGAACCCAGGCTGGTCCACGACGGTACGCTCCGAGCGTTCGTAGCGGACCGGCTGTCCGTAGGCGTAAGCCCCACAACCATCAACCACGGATTGAAGGTCGTCCGGACCATCCTCAACCGGGCGGCGCGCGTCTATCGCGATGACGAAGGCAAGCCATGGCTCGACTGTGTGCCACCGCAAATAACCCTCCTTCCCGAAAGCCGTCGGCCACCCTACCCGATCACATGGGAAGAACAGGACCGCTTGTTCCCCCGACTTCCGGCTCATCTGGCGCGGATGGCCCTCTTCGCTGTCAACACGGGCTTACGCGCGGGCAATGTCTGCTCCCTCCGATGGAGTTGGGAAGTGTTCGTGCCGGAAGTAGGCCGCAGCGTATTCGTGATTCCAGCGGAGGCTTACAAGACCAAGCGCGCGCATGTCGCGGTCCTAAACGACGTCGCTTGGTCGATCGTCCAGGCCCAGCGCGACAAGGACAAGGTTTGGGTCTTTCCGTATCGAGGAAAGCCCGTCGGGAAGATGAACAACACCGCATGGAAGAATGCCCGCAAAGTGGCAGCCGCCGCCTGGAAAGGCGAATTCGGACTCGATGCGCCTCGAGATTTTTCGCGGGTGCGAGTTCACGATCTGAGACACACATTTGGAGCGCGGCTGCGCGCCGCAGGGGTCTCTAGGGAGGACCGGGAAGTGTTGCTCGGCCACGCAAGCCGCTCGATGGCGGGTCACTACGCGAGCGCCGATATCGGGCGACTGATCTCGCAGGCGAACCTCGTCTTGAGGCGCCCGGGAACGTGTACCGTTCTACGGGTGGCGAATGCTTGACTGGGCGCTGTGGACAACGGGTCCCGCAAGGGTCCCGCAGAAGCGATTAAGGCCAGCGAAGCTGGCCTTAACTATTTGAATTTGGCGCGCCCGGCAGGATTTGAACCCACGACCCCCTGGTTCGTAGCCAGGTACTCTATCCAACTGAGCTACGGGCGCGAAGAACAGGAATTATAACGGTTTTTCCCTCTTATCGCGACGCTCCGGAGGGGCTTGCGCGAAGTCGCGCAGGCGGCGATGCTCGCTGCGTACAGCGTAGGCCCGCCACGATCACAAGAGGAAGAAGCCATGAAGAAGCTGCTCGCCACTGCCCTGCTGTTCGTTCTCGCGCTTGCGGCGCGCGCCGAATATCCCGAGAAGCCGATCCGGCTCGTGGTGCCGTTTGCGCCCGGGGGCGTGACCGACACGAGCGGGCGCGTGGTCGCCGAGGCGCTTGCGCGCCGGCTGCGCCAGTCCATCGTGGTGGAGAACAAGGCGGGCGCCTCGGGCAACATCGGCACGCAACAGGTGGCCGGCGCGGCGCCAGACGGCTACACGCTCGTGCTGGGCTTCGATGGCACGCTCGTCATCAACCCGCACGTGTTCAAGAACTTCCCCATCGACGTGCAGAAGGACCTGGCGCCCGTGGGCAAGATCGGCGATGCCACGCTGATCGTCGTGGCGCACCCCTCCTTTCCCGCCAAGTCCCTGCCGCAGCTGATCGCGCACTCGAAGACGCAGCCTGGAGGTGTTTCCTACGGCAGCTCCGGCGTGGGCGGCACGCCGCATATCGTGGGCGAGTTGCTGCGGCAGAAGACGGGCGCCAATCTCACGCACGTGCCGTACAAGGGCGGCGGGCAGGCGATGACCGATGCGCTCGGCGGCAACATTCCGCTGGTGTTCACGGCGGTGGCGGGCGCCATGTCGCACATCAAGGCAGGTCGGCTCGTGCCGATCGCGGTGTCCTCCGAGAAGCGCACGCCCTCGCTGCCCGAAGTGCCTACGTTCATGGAAGCCGGCATTCCCGACCTCGCCGCAAGCTCGTGGGTGGCGATCCTCGCGCCGGCGAAGACACCACGCGCTGTGGTCGAGAAGCTCAACAAGGAGCTCAACGCCGTGCTGCGCGAGCCCGCGATCGTGGAGAAGCTCGCCTCGCTGGGAATCGTCGCCACGCCCGGAACGCCCGAGGAGCTCGCCGCCCAGATCACCACCGACTTGCGCAAGTACGGCGAGGTGGTGAAGGCGGCGGGGATCAAGCAGGACTAGATTGGGCACCCGCCTTGCCTACACCGAGGTCCGCACCTTCATCGCGGCGACCAGGCGGTCGTTGGAATCGAAGAGCCGCTTGACCAGCTGGCGCACCATGGCGCGCCCGAAGGCAACCTGCAGGGACTGCGAAGCCTCGCGCAAGGCCGCCGGTGCGAAGGTCGTGACGACCGCGGGGGTCACCGTGCGCACGCTGGCCGAGCGCGGCCGCTCGGTGCCCTCGATGTAGGCGATCTCGCCGAAAGACTCGCCGGTGGGCACGCGACCGATGCGCACGCCCTTGCGCACCACCTCGAGCTCGCCCGCCTCGACGACGAAGACGGTGGTGTCTTCGGTGCCTTCGGTGATGACCTCGTGTCGCGCGGGGAGCTCGTGCACGACGCCGATGCGCACCGCCTCCCAGAGCTCGGTCTCCGAGAAATGCTGGAAGAAAGGCACGCGCCGCATGATCTCGAAGCGCGCGCTCTCGCCCACGCCTTCGGTCTCGCCCAGGTCGGGGAACGCCCCCGAAAGGGCATCGCGGAAGGCCTGCCAGGAGGCGAAGCGCTGCCGCGGATCGCGATGCATCGCGAGCTCGACCACATCGCGCAGGGCAGCCGGCACGTTCTGGCGGCGCGACTCGAGCGGGACCGGCGCGCCGTGCAGCTTCTCGAAGATCATCGTCGCCTGAGAATCGCCCCGGTGGGGGTAGGCGCCCGTGAGCAGGTTGTACATCATCACGCCCGTGGCGTAGATGTCGTGCTGCACGTTGGGCTCCGCACCTTCGAAATGCTCGGGCGGCATGAAGGGCAGCGTGCCCACCCCGATGACCTGGGTCGCGTCGCTGGTCGTGAGGTAGGAGGCGCCGAAGTCGCTCACCTTGGGCGTGCCGTCCTCGGCCAGGAGCACGTTGTCGGGCTTCACGTCGCGATGCAGCAGTCCCTGGGTATTCGCGTACTCGAGCGCGTGGCACACCTTGAAGACGACGTCGGCCACCTTCGGCATCTCGAGCAGGTTGCCCTGGCGCGTGTGCGCCTTGAGCGTGCCGCCGCTCACGAGCTCCATCACGAGGAAGCTGCGGTCCTCGTCGGTGCCCGCTTCATAGACTTCGAGGATGTACGGATGCTTGAGCCGGCCGGCGAGGCGCATCTCGTTCACCCAGAGGTGCTCGAGCTGTACCCGCTCCTCGCTCGGCGCCCCGGCGGTGCGCACCACCTTGAGCGCCACCTGCCGCTGGTGGAACCGATCGACGACCAGGTACACCTCGGCCATCCCGCCCTGGCCGAGGGGACGCACGAACTCGAACCGCTGGGCGAGCCCTCCCGAAAATGCAGACGGCGCTGAAATGGGAAACCCTCCTTGTTTTGCCGCCAACTTAACCGGCAAGCCGGCCGGCGGCAAGGCGAGGAGGGTTACGTTTGTGAAACCTGGAAACCCGGGACGGACCTGGAATTGGCGAATTCCAGGTCCGTCCCGGGTTTCAGCGAGCCGTGCGGGCGCGCGTGCGGGCCGCCTTGCGGGCGGAAGCCGAGCGCTGGGCGCGGGTACGGCTGCCGGCGGCGGAGCGGGCCTGCCGCGAGAGCGCGCGATGCGAGGCGGCGCGGCGAGGCTGGCGCTTGAGGGCGCGCTTCGCGGCGGCGGCCCGGCGTGGGGAGCTGCCGGTGCCGCTGCGCGCCGAGGCGCTGCGGCGCGCCGGGGCGCGGGCGCCGGAAGCCTTGGTCGAGCGGCTGGCGGCCTTGCGCTTGGCCGAGCGCGCGGGTTTCTCGGCAGACTTGCCCTTCGCCTTCAGGTCGACGCCCGAGCGACGCGCCTTGTTGAGCCCGATCGCGATCGCCTGCTTGGCGCTCTTGGCGCCGTGCTTGCCTTCGCGGATGTGGTGCATCTCCTCGCGGACGAACTCGCCCGCCTGCGTGCTGGCCGACTTGCCCTGTCGCTTCGCGCGCTGCGCGCGTTGCTTCGTGGCTTTCTCAGGCATGGGATTTCACCTTCGGTTGTGGAACGAGCAAGACGCACAGCAATGTGCGTGCCCATGGGATTGGCGAGCGCTCACGCTCTGCGCGCGCCTACACAAAGCTCGCGCAGCCGCGCCGAAACGGAAAGGTTTTCGCCCGGGAGGAAAATATTGACGCCGCCACCCCGCGCGGCAACGAGCGATCACCAGCCGCCGAAGCGCTCCCACGTCGCGACCATTTCGCCATCGCGGATCACGTGGTACTCCGCGTGCTGGGCGGCAGTCGCGCAGGCATGGTTGGGCAGGATGCGCAGGAGCGAGCCCACCGGATAACGCGCGAAATCGATCGGGCCGCCGTCGCGGCGCGCGACGATGCCGTGCTCCTGGTTGGCATCGATCGTGACCAGCTCTTCGAGGGGCCGGCAGTCGGCGTCGCACACCAATCCGTAGCCCTGATCGATTTTCTGCTTCGCAGTCCCACGGTCGCGCGAAAGCGCCATCCAGCCGGCGTCGGTCAGGATCCAGCCCTTCTCGCGCTGGTGGCCGATCACGCTCGCCAGGACCGACACGGCGATGTCGTCGAGGGCGCAGACACCCAGGCCCGCCATGACCAGGTCGTGGAAGACGTGGACGCCCGCCCGCACCTCGCTCACCCCGGCGAACGAAAGCGCGAACGTGGCCGTCGGCGTCGAGCCCACGCTGACCACCGGCGAGGCGAAACCACGCGCGCGCAATGCGCCGGCGCTCTCGACCACCGAGCGCCGCTCGCGCTCGGCCACCTCGCGGATCTCATCGACCGATGCGCAGTTGTACGAATCGCCCGCGTGCGTCATGACGCCGTCGAGCGCGGGACCGAGGACCTCGGCGACCTGGAAGAGCGCCCCCTCGCCCGGCCGGATTCCCGCCCGGTGCCCGTCGCTGTCGATCTCGATCAACGCGCGCAGCGGCGCCTGCTGCAACGAGGCCGACTCGCGCAAGGCACGGGCGCCCTCGACGCTGTCCACGATCACCGTCACGCGCGCGCCGCGGGCCGCGAGCCGCGCGAGCCGCCGCACCTTCCCGGGCACGATGCCGACGGCGTAGAGGATGTCGCGAAAGCCATGGTCGAAGAAGTATTCGGCCTCCCGCACGGTGGATACGGTGATCGGGCCGGTTTCCGCGCCGAGGGCGAGTTGCGCCACCTCGACGTTCTTGGCGGTCTTCACATGCGGCCGCAGCGTCGCGCCTTGCGACTGGACGCGGCTGCGCATGCGCTCGCAGTTGCGCTTCACCTTGGCCTCGTCGAGCAGCAGCGCCGGGGTATCGATGTCCTGGAGCATGGCGTCGTTCAGAGATGGGCGAGGACTTCGCTGCGAAAGCCCTCGCGGAAGCGGGATTCCCCGCCCTGGGCGGGGTGGCGGATGTATCCGGCGCAGGGCGCCTCGGCCCAGCGCGCGAGCGCTTCTTCGGCCACCTTGCCGATGGCGTAGATGCGTAGCTCGTGCGTGAAGCAGGCCCGCATCGCGGCGAGCGCATCGCGGCCCTGCTCGACCTCGGTGCGCCGCGGCTTGCGATTGCTCGAGGGACCGCACGGTCCGTCGCTTGCCGAGGCACGTTCCGCGTCCCGGTACGGATGCCACGGGAACGCGTTCCAGAGGACTACCCGGTGCGCGCAGCCCGCGCGGTCGAGCTCATCCCAGACGACGGCGGCGCTGCGCTCGCGCATGGGCTTGCTCGCGGAAGCGGCGCTCGTGAGCGCGAGCGGGCGGCGCGCGACCAGGTCGGCCTTCTGCCGCAGCTCGACTTCGGAGCAGAAAGCGATGCCGCTGAAGCGGCAGCCGCGGTGGCTGGGCGCCTCGCCCAGCAGCATCGCGCGGGCACTGCTCGTGCGCATCTCCAGGTACGCCGCCATGTTGTCGCGACGCTTGCGCGGCGCATCGCGGCGAGGCGCAAGGTCGCGCTCGTCATGGTCGCGCCAGGGATTGAACACGCAGGGACAGTCGGTGGGGCCGGCCTCGAGCAGGCCGATGAAGCGCCGGATGGAATCCACCCGGTAATTCTAGGGGAAAGGGATCTACCCCTCCTTTTTCACCGCTCCGTGCTGCCGCGCCTCCGCAAGGAGCTGTCCGCAATCGCTGTCCTTGCCGGGGCCGGTCTCGATGAGCGCCAATGCCGCGAGCGGCGGTGCGATCGCGCCCAGCGCCGCACCCAACGCCGCGCGCGCGACCAGTGGCCCGGCCTTGGGCCGGATGCCGGGATCCTTCATCGGACCCTTGATGTAAAGAGGCGTCCGCAGCGCGAGCGGGCTGGGATCCTTGGGGTAGGGCTTGGTCTCGAGGTCCAGGCGCTCGCGCTTGAGGTCGATCGCGCCGTCGACCTTGACGATCGTATCGCTCGTGTCGATCACGAAATCCCGCGTGTTGGCCACGCCGTCCTTCACCTCGAAGCCGGTCACCGCGCAACGCAGCTCCACTTGCGAATGGTTGCGCCCGAGCAGCATCACCGACTCGGCCACGTCGAGCCCCAGCAGCTCCACCAGCAGGGCGCTGATGCGCCCGCCGTTCACGGCGAAGGTGGCCTTGCCGTCGCTGCTGCCCAGCAGCGCCGCGACCGACTGGCCATGGCCCACGAGGTCGGCGCGCCCGTAGAGCGTGCCGAGCGCCTCCTGCATCGACTGCAACTCGGGAAAGAGCTGGCGCAGCTGCAGGCCCTGCACCTCGACCTTGATGAGGCCCTCCATCGGCTGCTTGCGCGGATCCAGCGTGATGTCGGAAGTGACGCGACCCTTGGCCATCGTGAAGTTGAGCGGCTTGAGGCGCAACACCGAATCCTTGAGGACGAGGTGGGCCTGCAATCCCTCCAGTGGCAGCTGCTTCGGCCGCTGCACGCGCTTGGCCACGAGCTTCACGTCGGCGTCCATTTTTCCCCACGCCTGGGTGCCGAACTCGTCGTCGGGAAGGATGCGGTCCGAGACCTTGCGCTGCGCCGACTTGGCCTTCTGGTGCGCGGCCGCGGTTTCGCCCGCGCCCGTCTTGGGTGGCGCCCCGATGAGCGGGGCGAGGTCGTCGAAGTCGAGCAGCTCCGAGCGCAGGTTCGCCTGGAAGAATGGCCGGGGTTCGCGCTTGGCATAGATCACGTCGCCGGCCAGGTCGCTGTCGCCCACCTTGCCCTTGAAGCCCGTGAAGTGCCACTTCTGCGCTTCGTGCTTGAGGTGCCCCCTTATGTTGTACGGCGGCGAGTCGGGCAGCACGATGCCGGTCAGCTTGTTCAGGTCCTTGAGCGTCGCACCGGCCAGTTGCAGGTCGAAATCGAGCGAGGTGCCATCGGTGGCGAGCACGCCTTCCGCCCTGGCCTTCGTCTTTCCGGCCGTCGCTTCGCCCTCGAAGCGCAGCGGCGATTCGTGTTGCGTGGCGAGCCCCGGAATCCGCGCCGAGGCCTTCATCGCCTCACCGCGGAAGGCGCCACGCGCATCGGCCCGCAACATGCCCTCCTCGCCGAGCGATCCCTTCACGTCGATGGCTAGGTCGGTCTTCTCGCCGGCGTCGAAGAACGCGATGTGGCCGTCGTCCAGGTAGATGCGCGTGAGGATGAGCTTGCTGGGCTCGTCCGATTCCCTGCCGAAGCGCCAGGTCGCGCGCTCGCCGTCCATTTGCAGGCCGGCCTTGGCCTGCCGTGCGCCGAGGTAGGGGAGCACCACCAGGCCGCGGAACAGCGGCGGCACCGCGACGCGGGCGTAGAGCCCCTGGGCGTTGATGAGGTCGGGATCGCGCGCCCACGGCGGATTGGAGATGCGCAACCGGGCGAAAACGACTCCCGGCGGCCACCCCCAGCGCAGCGAGATGCCTTCGATCTCGACCTGGCGATCGAGGCGCGCGCTCGCCATGGCCTCGATGCGCCGCTCGGCCCACTCGGTCTGCACGAGCACCGCCAGCCCTGCCACTGCCAGCACGGGCAGCAGGACGATCACGGCGATGATGAGCAGGACCTTGCGTCGGCGCGTCATGGTTTTCCCGGGCTTTGCCATGGGAGCTTCGCAGGTCAACCGGGTTTCCCCGAGCCGTGCCAACTATCGGATCAATGCTCCATCCGGACCACGCCGGCGTACCATGGCCGCACCATCCCAGGTAGGAGGAAGCCATGGAACCCGTAGGCGTCTTTCGCAGGGCGGTCGCAGTGATCATCGATACCATCCTCTTGATGATCGTGGCCTACGCGCTGGCCGCGGCCACCGGAAGCACGAGCGACCAGGGTTTCAACCTGCAGGGCGCCCCGGCGCTGCTGCTGTTCCTGATCTTCTTCGGTTACTACGTGGTGATGGAGAAGACCTCCGGCGGGACGCTGGGCAAGAAGGCCATGGGGCTCGTGGTCGTGAAGAAGGACGGCGAGCAGATGAGCTGGGGCGCGGCGATCATCCGCAACCTCCTGCGCATCATCGACGGGATCGCCGGCTACCTCGTGGGCGCCATCGCGATCTGGGTCTCGAAGGACAAGCAGCGCCTTGGCGACATGGCCGCCGGCACGCTGGTGGTGCGCGCGGAAAAGTAGGCGCGCGGCGCTTCAGTCCTTGCGGGCGAAGCGCTCGAGCGTCGAGACCGCCACGGCGAAGACCTCGTTGGCCGCGGCGCCCGCCGGACCCGTGAGGTCACGCACCCGCTCGAACTCGGCGAGCAGCTGGTCCACGTGTTCCCTTGGCGCGGTCTTGGCGAGCGCGGCCAGCATGAGCATCGTGACGTGCATGTGCGCCTTGTTCACGGCGGCGGCGCTCTTGGCCGCGGCGAGCGCCTCGCTTGCCGTGTTGGCGGCATCGATCCACTGGCTGCTGTTGCCCTTCTCCGACATGGCTTCCTCCCCGCGCTGAAGGGCGCAGGTTACACGATAGGCGCCGACGTCCAGGGCGCCGGCGCGATGGATACCGATTGTTACCGCGTGTGCGAGGCGCCGCGCAGCTCGGCTAACCTTTCGCATGCTCTCCGTCCTCCTCGCCGCCCTCTGGATCGGGCCTGCCATGTCGGGCTCCTGGTACTCGCCGGATCGAAACGGCGAGGGCTTCACGCTGCAGGTGCTGGACAACGGCACCGCGCACGCCATCTGGTTCACCTATCCGCCCGAGGGCGCCGCCGGGCAGCAGGCGTGGATCTACGCGTCCGGCGGCCAGATCGATGGCGACCGCATCGTGTTCGAGAACGCGATCACCACGCGGGGACCCCGGTTCGGCGCCGCTTACGACCCCACCCAGCTGCAGCTCATCCCCTGGGGGCGCATCGAGTTCCAGTTCACCACCTGCAACGCGGGCAACGTCACGTACACGGGGCCGGCGGCATGGGGCTCCGGGACGCGAAACGTGACGCGCCTTTCGGCGCTGGCCGAGCTGGAGTGCACCGGCAAGCGGCGCGTGCACGCAAGCGGCGCGCGCACCCTCGCCGGCCTGGGCAACCGCAGCGGCGCCTGGTTCGATCCCGCGCACAACGGCGAGGGCTGGAACGTGGAGGAGCTGCCCGATGGCAGCTCGCAGGTCTACTGGTTCACCTACGACGCCAACGGCGAGCAGGCCTGGACCGTCGGCATGTCTCCCACCTCGGGCGACAGCATGACCATCGAGCAGAACCTGCGACCCGTGGGCACGCGCTTCGGCACCGGCTTCAACGCGAGCCAGGTTACCTTGCAGCCGTGGGGCCGGCTCGAGCTGCAGCTCACGAATTGCGCGGGGCCCGGCACGGCAAGTTGGCAATCGAGCGATACTGCCTTCGGCAGTGGCACCCTGCGGCCACAACTGCTCACGCTATTGGCGGGGACGGCTTGCCTCGACGGCACCCCCGCCGTGCCGCAGTCGCCCACCTGGTCACAAGGCGCGACCGAGCCAACTCCGGTTTCGGAAAGCGCCAACGCGATCGTGGGCAATTCCGTCTACATGGCAGGCGGCATTCCCACCACCCGCGCCTTCAAGCGTTATGACGCGGATACCAACCAGTGGACCGTGCTGCCGCAGACGCCTGCCGGGCGCGACCATGGCCTGGCGACCACCATCGGCGACAGCATCTACGTGACGGGCGGCAACCACAACGGCGGCGGCGACCACAGCGCCAATGGATGGCGGTACGTGATCCCAGAGAATCGCTGGGAAGCCATCCCGCAGCTTCCCGGGGTCAAGCAGGCAGGTGCTGCGACGCTCGGCGGCTTCGCCTATTTCGGCGATATCTTCGGCAACCTGGTGCAGTTCGACCCGCGCACGCTCAAGACGCGCAACATTCCGGCCGCAGCCGGCCCCGGGATGCGGGACCATTCCCAGCTCGTGGCCTTCCAGGGCGAGCTGTGGATGATCGGCGGACGGCAGCCGGCGACCGGGCGCGTCAACATCTACGATCCGGCGAGCGAGACGTGGCGCCTCGGGCCGCAGCTCGCCGTCGCGCGCGCGGGCTTCGCCGCGGCTGCGACACGCGAACTCCTGTTCGTGGCGGGTGGGGAGCTGCTCACGCCGCCCTTCAGCGTGCTCACGAGCGTGGAGGCGATCGCCGCGGGTTCCAGCAGTTGGCAAGCGATGCCCAACCTGCCCGTGCCGACGCACGGCTTCGGCGCGATCGCAACGGCCAACAAGTTCATCACCGTCGGCGGGAGCACTGTCGCCGCCGAGCAGATCAACCCGGGGATCGTGCATATCCTCAGCTGGTAGGCGCGCGGCGGACGGCCCAAATGAAGAAGCCAAGCGCATTTGCGGCTTGGCTTCGGATGTGGCGGAGAGAGAGGGATTCGAACCCTCGATACGGGTTTAAGCCCATATAACGCCTTAGCAGGGCGCCCCCTTCGGCCTCTCGGGCATCTCTCCGGCGAAGCGAAATTATACCCGCCCTTCCTTCCCCTTGCCCCTTTGCCCTTCCACCTGTTCCTTGGCCCGCATCTTCGCCGCGATGTAGGCCGAGTGCGGGACGTAGAGCAGGTCGGCGATCTTCCGCACCAGGTGCTGCTCATGGGCGCTCAGGACCTCGTCGGCGTAGGCGGCGCGCCACATGAGCTCGATGAGGTGCTGGCGGTCCTCCTGGCCGAAATGCTCGCGGATGAGCGAGGTGAACTGGAAGTAATCGGTCGCCTCCTTCGCTTCGGCCTCGGCGAGGGAGAAGAGCGAGGAGGCCTGCTCCCCGGAAAGGTGGAAGCGGCTGCGGATGGCGGCCAGCACCGCCTCGCGCTCGGCGGGCGTGATCTCCCCGTCCAGGCGGGCCACCTCGGCGAGCAGGGTGGCCGCGGCCAGCTCCAGCGTGTGCTCCTTGGGGCCCGGAGAGGGCTGGGCGAGGTTCTTCTCGAAGAAGTCGCGGATGGCGGCGAGCATGGCTCTCGGACAAGGCTTTGTGGGCGCGGTTTCAAGGAACGCATCGACGGCACGGGGGTCCGAAATTCCTCGGACCATGGACGCCAAGCGCAAACGCATAGCGATCATCGCCGGCGCAGTGGTCATCGCGCTGGCCGTCGCCCTTTCGCTCGCGTGGAAGTACACCTCCCTGGGCGACGTGCTCACCCTCGCGAACATCACCGGGATGATCGAGGCGGTGTCGGGCAAATGGTGGGCGCCGGTGCTGGTCGTGTTGCTCTACACGCCTGCGTGCCTGGTCATGTTCCCGCGCGCGCTCATCACGCTCGCCGCGGCGGTGGTCTTCGGACCGCTGAAGGGCTTTGCTTTCGCCATGACCGGCGTAGTGCTGAGCGCCTTCCTGCTGCACTGGGCGGGCGGCCACGTGAAGGAGTCCACCGTACGTCGCATCGCCGGGCCGCGCATCGAGAAGCTCAAGAAGATGCTGCGGAAGGAGGGGCTCTGGGCGATCACGCTCGTGGGCCTGCTGCCGGTGGCGCCCTTCTCGGTCGAGATGATCGTGGCCGGAGCCCTGCGGGTGAAATACCGCCACCTGCTGCCCGGCGTCGCCCTCGCCCACCTTCCCGGCACCATCGGCACCACCCTCATCGGCGACCAGGTGATGGCCGCGATGACCGACGGGCGCCAGATCAACCGCCTCGTGATCGCCGCCGTCGTCGTGATGGTGGTCGCCGTCGGCTTCGCCACCCGGCGCGCCTGGCGCCGCCTCGAGGCGGCGTGATTGTTACACGCTAGAAGAGCTCCTTGCGGAAGAAGCTGTAGACCAGCGCGTTGAATTGCGCCTGCTGCGCCGGCGTGGTGCCGGAGCCGTGGCCGCCCTCGATGTTCTCGAAATAGAGCACGTCGTGGCCCTGCTCCTTCATCTTCGCCACCATCTTGCGCGCGTGCCCCGGGTGCACGCGGTCGTCGCGCGTGGTGGTCGCGATGAAGAGCTTGGGATACTTCCTGCCCTTCACGACGTTCTGGTAGGGCGAATACTTCGAGATGAACTCCCAGTCCTTGGGGTCGTCGGGATTGCCGTATTCGCCCATCCAGGAGGCGCCCGCGAGCAGCTTGTGGTATCGCTTCATGTCGAAGAGCGGGACCGTCGCGACCGCCGCGCGGAAGAGCTCGGGCCGCTGGATGAGGGTGGCGCCGACCAGCAGGCCGCCCTGGCTTCCGCCATAGATACCCAGGTGCCGCGGTGAGCTGATGCCGCGTTTCACCACGTCCTCGGCCACTGCGATGAAATCGTCATGCGTCTTGTGCCGACCCTCGCGACGCGCCGTGAGGTGCCACGCCGGGCCGAACTCCCCGCCGCCGCGAAGGTTCGCAAGCACCCAGACGCCGCCCTTCTCGAGCCAGGCCGCGCCAACGTTGGCGCTGTAGGAGGGCGACTGCGAGATCTCGAAGCCGCCATACCCATAGACGATGGTGGGGTTCTTGCCGTCCAGCTTCGCGTTCTCGCGCATGACGGCGAAATACGGAATGCGCGTGCCGTCCTTCGAGGTCGCCTCGTATTGCTCGACCTTCAGCCCCTGGGCGTCGAAAAACGCCGGGAGCGACTTCAACTTCTCGCGCTCATCGCGGCCCGCGTGCCCGAGCGACAGGCTGGAAGGTTCGAGGAAGCTCGTGATCGTGATCCAATAGTCGTCGTTCACTTCCCGGTCGTAGGCGGATAGCCCGATTGACGCCATCGGCGGCACGGCCACGGGCCGCAGCTTCCACTTGCCGCCATCCAGCCGCGCCTCCTCCACGCGCCCCTTCACGTTGTCGAGGATGTCCAGCAACAGGTAATTGCGGGTCACGGTGAATGCCTGCAGGGACACGCGCTCCGAGGGCTCGAACACCACCTCGAAGTCGCGCCCGCCGGCGATGAACTTGTCCAGGTCGGTGGAGACGAGCGAGCCCGCCTTGAAGGTGCGCTCCGCCGGCTTCCAGTCGCTGCGAAGCCGCGCCACCAGCATGCCGTTGAAGGTGGCCACCGCCGCATCGCGCGGCGTCTCCAGCATCACCCAGCGGTCACCGCGGCGGATGTGCTCCTCCTGGAAGCGGGTGCTGATGACGCGCGAGATGATCTCGTACTTGCGCCCGGGCTCGTTCACAACCGTGGGCCATGCCCCGATGTCGTCCTCCTTCGCCTCGAAGAGCGTCTTGGCCTCGGCGAGCGCCGTGCCGCGCTTCCATTCCTTCACCACCCGCGCATAGCCGGACTTGGTGAGCGTGCCGGGACCAAAGTCGCGCGAGACATAGATCGTGTCGGCGTCGCGCCACGCCACGCCACCCTTCGACTCGGGCAGGAAGAAGCCGTCCTTCACGAACGCCTTGGCGACGTTGTCGAACTCGCGCACTTCGACCGCGTCGGCGCCACCGCGGGAGAGCGAGACGAGGCAGCGGCGGTATTCGGGATAGAGGCAGGTCACGCCCTTGTAGACCCAGGGCTGCTTCTCCTCGGCCGAGAGCCTGGTGATGTCGAGCACCGTTTCCCAGGCGGGCTCGGCCTTGCGATACTCGGCGAGCTGGTGCGGCGGATGACGCCTCTTGGATAGGTCGCGTCCTGCCAATAGTTGTAGAGATAGTCGCCGCGCTTCACGACCGAGGGAATGCGCTCGCGCGACGTGTAGATCGCGAGGAATCGGTCGTAAAGCTCCTTGTATTCGGGCGTGGCCTCCAGCACCGGCTGCGTGCGCGCGTTCTCCGCCTTCACCCAGGCGATGGATTTCTCGCCGGTCACGTCCTCGAGCCAGAGGTAGGGGTCTTCCTGGGCCTGGGCCATCGTCGCCGCCATCATCAAGGTGAGGAGGAGCCGCCTCATGGCTTCATGTTCTCCTGCGTGGGCGGCTTGTCGAGCTCGAAGGTGCGGTGCAGGACGCGCACGGCGAGCTCCATGTACTTCTCGTCCACCACCACGGAGGTCTTGATCTCGGAAGTCGAGATCATCTGGATGTTGATGCCCTCGTCGGCGAGCGCCTTGAACATGCGCGAGGCGATGCCGGCGTGCGTGCGCATGCCGATGCCCACAAGCGAGACCTTTGCGATGCGGTCGTCCCCCACGATGCCGCGCGCGGAGATGGCGGGTTGCACCTTCGTTTCCAGGATCTGCATCGCGCGCTTGTATTCGTTGCGATGCACCGTGAAGGAGAAGTCGGTGAGACCCTGCGTGGACGCGTTCTGGATGATCATGTCCACGTCGATGTTCGCCTCGGCCACGGGCCCGAGGATGCCGAAGGCTATGCCCGGCTTGTCGGGCACGCCGAGCACGGTGATCTTGGCTTCGTCGCGGTTGAACGCGATGCCCGAAATGATGGCCTGTTCCATGGTTTCGTCTTCCTCGAACGTGATGAGGGTGCCCATGTCGGTCGAGCTCACGTCCGTGAACGACGACAGCACCCTCAGCTTCACCTTGTACTTGCCGGCGAATTCCACCGAGCGGATCTGCAGCACCTTCGAGCCGAGCGAAGCCAGCTCGAGCATCTCCTCGAAGGTCACCGTGTCCAGTCGCCGCGCCTCCGGCACGATGCGCGGGTCGGTGGTGTACACCCCGTCCACGTCGGTATAGATCTGGCACTCGTCGGCGTTCAACGCCGCGGCCAACGCGACACCGGTGGTATCGGAGCCGCCGCGCCCAAGCGTCGTGATGTTGTTGGCCTCGTCGATCCCCTGGAAACCCGCCACGATCACGACGCGGCCCGCGGCGAGGTCCGCGCGGATGCGCTGGTCCTCGATCTTGAGGATGCGCGCCTTGGTGTACGCCATGTCGGTCGTGATCGGCACTTGCCAGCCGGTGTAGCTGCGCGCTTCCAGGCCCAGCGCCTGCAGCGCGATCGCCAGCAGGCCGATCGACACCTGCTCGCCGGTCGAGGCGACGACATCCAGCTCGCGCGGCGTGGCTTCGGGATTGAGCTCCTTTGCGAGCCCAAGAAGGCGATTGGTCTCGCCGGCCATGGCCGAAGGCACGATCACGAGCTGGTGGCCCTCGGCGGCGAAGCGTGCGACGCGGCGGGCGACCTCGCGGATGCGCTCGGGGCTGCCCATGGAGGTGCCGCCGTACTTCTGGACGATCAGTGACACGGGTTCGTTGCGGACAAAAGCGGCTATTCTATCCCGGCCCACCCTCGATTCCGAATGAAGGAACACCTCCGGCCACAGAGCGTCGCCCTGGTCGCCCTCGTCTGTGGCGTGGCTGCCACGCTGGCGGCCTGGTACCTGGTGGGAAGGGCGGTCGAAAGCCAGCTGCAGCGGGAGTTCGAGGCGAAGGCGCAGATCGCCGCCTCGGCTGTCGAGCGGCGCATCCAGCGCTACATCGACCTGCTGTACGGCCTCGACGCCATGGCCAACCACGAGCAGCAGCTCTCGCGGCTCGATTTCCATACCTACGTTGCGGGCCTGGACGTGGGCCGCCGGCAGCCGGGCGTGCAGGCGCTGGACGTACGTCGCACGGGTCCGCGCCGACCGCACGCTCGATCCGAACGGGTATCCGGATTTCGATATCCACCCCGAGGGACGGCGCGACGAGTATTGGGTGATCGAATTCCTGGAGCCGCTCGCCGGCAACGAGGCCGCCTTCGGGCTCGACATCCGCATGCGCCAGGCCCGCGATGCGGCCGAGCGCGCGCGCGACACGGGCGCGCCCGTCATGACCGGCCGCTACCGCCTGGCCCAGGAACCCCGCGCGAGCTACGGCCTCGTGATCTACCTTCCGGTGTACGGGATGAAACGCCCGACCACGGTTTCCGAACGGCGCGATGCGCTAAACGGCTTCGTGAACGTGGTCCTGCGCGTGGACGACATGATGGCGGCGATGCTCGCCGATCCGGTGGTGCAGGGCTTGCGCATGCGCCTGCACGACCGCGGCGCGCTCGACCGCGCCATCGAGCCGCTCTCCGAGCAGACCCGCATGTACCAGACGCCGGGCCCATTCCTCGACGATCGCGAGCCCGGGCGCTTCGAATGGCGCGCGCGCGAGCTGATCGACTTGCCGGTGGCGGGCCGCCACTGGGGCTTCGAGTTCGAGAGCGATCCCGACATGGCGCCGCACCTGCGCCCGCTGCCCCTGCTCGTGTTGCTGGCAGGGCTCACGGTATCGCTCCTTCTCTACGGCATCCTGCGAAGCCTCGTCAGCCGCCGCAGCGAGGCCGTCGCGCTCGCCGAAGTGGCCACGCGGGAGCTTCGCACCCAGCTCTCCTTCACCCAGCAGCTCATCGAGGCGATCCCGAACCCGGTGTTCTTCAAGGACCCGCAGGGCATCTATCTCGGCTGCAACCATGCCTTCGAGGAATACGTGGGCCTCGCGCGCGAGCAGATCGTCGGGCGCAGGGTCATGGACATCATGCCGGGCGATCTCGCGAACAAGTCGATCTCGTTCGACGCCCAGCTCTTCGACAAGCCCGGCAGCCAGGCCTACGAGGCGCATTTCGCCTCGAGGGAGGGCGTGCCGCGCGACGTGATCGTGAACAAGGCCACGTTCTTCGATCCCTCGGGTGCGGTGGCCGGGCTGGTCGGCGTGATCGTGGACATCACGCAGAGGAAGCAGCTCGAGGCGGCCACGCACGAGAGCAACGAGCGCCTGCGCGCCGTGATCGAGGCCGCGCCGCTCGCCATCGTCGCTCGCGACCGCGAGCGCCGCGTGATCATCTGGAACCCCTCGGCCGAGCGCATGTTCGGCTGGAAGGAATCCGAGGTGCTGGGAACCGTGGCGAGCATCGTGCCCGAGCCGCTGCGCGAGGAGACCGAACGCCTGCGCCTGCGCGCGAGGGCCGGCGAGACCATCTGGATCGAGGAGACCCAGCGCATGGCGCGCGATGGCCGCCTGCTCGATGTTTCCCTCACGATGTCCCCGTTGCATGGCGCAGACGGGTCCGTCGAAGGCACCATGGTGATGATCGCGGACATCTCGCGGCGCAAGCAGGCGGAGGCCGCGTTGCGCCAGAGCGAGGCGCAGCTTCGCCTCGCCATGGAGGCGGCACAACTCGGCATGTGGTACTGGGAGTGCGATACCGACCGCTTCGACTACTCCGAAGGGCTGGGCACGCTCTTCGGCCGTCCGCGAGACGCCGCGCCGGTCGATTACCGCGTGCTGCAGGAGGCGATGCACGCCGAGGACCGCGAGCTATTCCAGGCTACCTTCCGCCACGCCCTGCGACAAGGCTCCGATTTCATGCTCGATTACCGCGTCGTCTGGCCGGACGGCTCCGTGCACTGGGTGGCGAACCGGGGGCAGGTCCATCGAGGGTCCGACGGGCGCGCCCAACGCGTCATCGGCGTCGCCATGGACATCACCGAGCGCAAGCTCGCCGAGCAGCGAATCGCGCACATGGCGCACCACGATGCGCTCACCGGCCTGCCCAACCGGGTGCTGCTGCGCGATCGCATCGGCCAGGCCATCGCGCACGCGCACCGCGCCGGCCGCCAGATCGCGGTGCTTTTCATCGACCTCGACCGCTTCAAGACCATCAACGATTCGCTGGGACACCAGTTCGGCGACCGCCTGCTGCAATCGGTCGCGAGCCGCATCCTGGTCTGCGTGCGCGAGGGCGACACGGTAGCGCGCGTGGGCGGCGACGAATTCGTGATCGTGATCCCCGGCATCGACCAGGCCTCCGACGCCTCGGTAGTCGCGACCAAGATCCTGGAGGTCCTGGGGCATGCGTTCCACCTCCACGGCAACGACGTGCACGTGGCCGGGTCCATCGGCATCAGCCTCTATCCCTCGGATGGCACCGACGCCGAGACGCTCATGCGGCACGCCGATACGGCGATGTACCACGCCAAGGATTCGGGTCGCGCGAATTTCCAGTTCTTCACCGAGCACATGAACGTGGCGGCCCAGCAGCGCCTGTCGCTGGAGAACTCGCTGCGTCGCGCGGCCGAGCGCAGCGAGTTCGAGCTGCATTTCCAGCCGGTCTTCGATCTGGGAGACCGCTCGGTCGCGGCCTTCGAGGCGCTGCTGCGGTGGAACATGCCGGAGCGCGGAATGGTCTCGCCGGCGGAGTTCATCACCGCCGCCGAGGAATCCGGCCTGATCGTCCCGGTCGGCGAATGGGTCCTGCGCGAGGCCCTGCGCCAGGCGCGCACCTGGCAGGCATTCGGGCGGCCGGTGCGCGTGGCGGTGAACGTCTCGGCGCGCCAGCTCGCGCGGCAGAACTTCGTCGAGCGCCTGCGCCGCATCATCGAGGAGGTGGCGATCGAGCCCGGGCTCATCGAGCTGGAGGTCACCGAGAGCGTGATCATCGAGGGCGCGGGCGAAGCACGGGCGGCGCTCGACCAGATCGCAGCCCTGGGCGTGGGCATCGCGATCGACGACTTCGGCACCGGCTACTCGGGCCTCGCGTACCTCAAGCGCCTGCCGATCGATACGGTGAAGATCGACCAGTCGTTCGTGAGCGGGCTCACGCAGAACCGCGACGATGCCGCGATCGTCACCGCGATCGTGGCGATGTCACGCAGCCTGGGCCTGGAGGTGGTCGCCGAGGGTGTGGAGACCGAGCACCAACTGCGCGAGCTCGAGCGGCTCGGCTGCCGCCTCGCGCAGGGCTACTTGCTGGCGCGCCCGATGTCCGCAGCGGCGACGCGGGAATTCCTGGAGCGGGCGAGAGCGGGCGTCAGCTAGCCCTCATCCCTCGTCCCTGCCTCTCAGTTCGCCGCCAACCCCTTCAAGTCCTCCGCGAACACGCTTTTCGCCTGCGTCTGCCGCAAGGTGTTCACGAAGCGCACCTTGATCGCGTCGTTGCCGGGCCATACCGTTTCCAGCCAGTTCATGCCCGCGTGGCCGTGGCCGGTGTATGCGTAGCGGTTCATCTCCGCCGAGACCGCAGCGAGCACGCCGTTCTCGAAGTAGTCCTCCCACTTGAGCTTCTCGGCCGAGCGGCTCGACTTCACCGCCGCGAGGCGTGCCTTGATCTGCCGCGTGCGTTCCTGGCGGCGAGCGCTCGAGTACTCGCCGCAGCGCTCCTTCAGCCACAGGTTGGCGCTGCCTTCGGGCGCGGTGCAGATGGGCGGCGGCTGGCCCGGGAGCCGCGACTGCATGAGGTCGCGCGCGAATTGCAGGCGGCCCTTCTGCCCCACTTCCAGGATCACAACCGGGAAATAGGAGTTCGCGTAGGGGGCGAAGGCGAAGGCCGAAGAATCGTCCGCGGAGATCATCACCGGGTTCTTGCGTCCCTGCACGTCGATGAACTCGCCGCCGCCGACATTGCCCGCCGAGTACACCGCGATGCGCCGCACCTGCGGCTTCAACCGCAGCACCTGGTGCGTGGTACAGCAGTGCGCGCCGCCGCTGAAGCTCGACAGGTGCAGGTCGGGATTCTTGTCCCCGTCCAGGTCGCGGCCGATGGAGTGCACCGTCCACCTGGACCCGGGATCGGTCTCCTTCGGGGTCGTCTGCCACAGCGGCTTGCCGTTCTTGAGCACGACAACACGCTCCTCGGCCGCCTTCGCATCGGTGGCGCCCTTCACTTTCGCGACCGCGATCTCCAGGTCCTGGAAGGGCTTCACTTCGGCGGCGGCTTCCAGCCCCTGGGACTCCAGCCAGGCTTTCGCATCCTGCGCCGCCGCGGGCAGCGCCGCCGCCAGCGCAGCCGCGAGCAACATCGCGCGAACCATCACTGCCTCCCGTGGAACCTTTTACTCACGGGGCTTAACTTAACACGCGAGCGGCTCACGCCGTCGCGGCGGCGCGCTGCTCGATCAGTTGCTCGGCCTTCAGGATCGCCTCGTAGGCCTGGACGATGCGCGAGGCGGCGTTGTTGGTGCCGAGCGCGGGATTGCCCGACGCCTTGAAGTCGACGTGGGGGGCCGCGAGCTGCACGGCAAGGGCGAATCTCTCCTGCTTTTCCATGTTTTCCTCCGCTGGTTGGGAAACTCCGCGTGCATTTTGCGCTACTTGCGCTCCGGGATGATCTGCACCGGCACGGGCTTGGCCGAACCCGGCTTGGGCGGCGCGATCTGCGCCTGCCGCACGTGGGAATGCAACGTATATATGACTGCCGCCGCGGCGGCCATGGCGAGGCTTGCGCCGAGCAGCACGCGCCCGAGGATCCGTCCCCATCTTTGCAGCCGCGAGCCGCGGCGATCCTCGAACTGGCCGATGACCTCGTCCAGTTCCTTCTCGACGTCGAAAGTGAACCGGTCACGGCGTGGTGGTGGGCGTTGCATCGGGGGCGCTTCCTCGATCATGGCGAGACGTCGGCTTTTTCCGACGATCGCGCCCTGTGCGTTTCCGATAGTCGGCCGTCCGCGCATTTTGTCAGATGGCTTCCATCGCCACGACTTTTAGCCTTGCCTACCCGCAATTATCGCGCGTCGAAGCGTGCGATGGATCGCGCGAGCCCGCCTGTGGCTCGCGTCGGTTGCGCGCTTTCAGCCGAGGACGTGAATAGATCGCCTCGAGTGGCGGCGCGGCGAATCGGGCGGGGACTGGCATTACTCGGCGCTGTTGAAGTACTTCCCGCAAGCCCCGCGCAGACTGCACGTCCAGGTGAAGCGCAGGGGCGCTTCACGCTGAGCCGGATCGAGCTCCGGCTATTTCGAGTCGGCCCGGGCGATGAGCGCCTGGAATCCCTTCTCGTATTCGGTCGTGTCCTGGCACTGCATGCGAAGGATGCGAATCGTCGCCGCAAGCTCCGACTCGTTGAACGCCTGGGCTTCGCGGCCCGGCGTCTCGAGCTGGATCCGCGCGGGGGCACCACTTGCGCCGGTGTCGATGAGGCGCCAGTTGCTCGATTCTTCCACTTTGCCTCCTGGGTGAGAGTGGAATGGAGTGTGCGCAATGCCTGGCAAGAGCGACAGGGGCCGAACGCTTGATTCGTCGTAGGCGCCCACTTACAGCTCGATCATCGGCCGTAACGCCTACTTCTTCGCATCGCCCGTGATCAAGTACTCGTCCTGCGTCCTGGCGCGCTCGGCCAGAGTCTTCTCGTAGAGCGCCTGGTCGCCTTTGAACGTGCTTCCCGCGTAAGACCGGATCTCATCCTCGCCCGCGAAGGGCTTCGGACCGTCCTGCGGAATTTCGCCGCACGAGGCCAACGCCAAGGTGACGCCCACGATGGCGGCATTCGCCCATATCTTGCAGCCGAAGGTCGGCCTGTCCTGGAATTTCATGTTCGTTCTCCTCGAGGAAATCACAGACCAGCGTTGGCGAGGACGACGCACCCGACGGCCAGCGCGGATGCGATGAGGCAGGCGATGACCACCGGCAACCCAATGACGAGCGTCTTCATTTCAGCGCTCCGGGCTGTCGCGCGGGCTCAGTGCGCACACCGACCCCTGCCTCGAAAACCATCTTTCCTCCCAGCCAGCCCGACACGGCGAGCAGGAGGATCGCGATGAGCGACAACGTCGTCGGCAGCGTCAGGTCCCGCGGGTTTTCGTGGCGTATCGTGAGATTCCAGAAAAACATGCCCACGATCGCGAAGTTGAGCGCCATGTGCACGAGCGCCGTTCTCTTCACCGGCCCCGCAGGAAGCCACAGCATGTCCATAAGCCCTGGCAGCGCGGCGGCGATGCCTCCCACGATGCCCGCCAGCATCGTGTAATAGGAAAGGGCCAGCCAGGGCGTCGTGGAGCCCGATGCGACCCGGACGATGTCGAAGGCGAAGGAGAAGATGAAGCCGCCGATCACGATCGGCACCATCATCGCGTGGACCGGATGGCCACGAATGCTTGCGGGCGTTTGCATGGATGTTCTCCTGATGAAGCTCCATGCTGGACGCCGGTAGTGGCCAAGTAAAACGAATCTTATTGCTGCTTCAGTGCAGCTATTTTCATCAACAGGGCTGATGATCGGCCGCCCTGGTCGAGCGCTGCGACAGGCGGCGCAGGCAGGGTTTCCACTTTCTCGCGGGAAGTCCCACTATGGATGCTTCTCGACTTCGAGGCAGGGATAACGGCTCGCCACGTCTGGCTTCTACCGGACGAGGAAGCAGTGGTCGGTGTTTTAGTCCAGTACGAGACCGACCCTTGACTTCTACATCGACACAGTGGCCGTTCTGCCTTCTAACAACAAGTTGGAGCGGTCGCTACAGGTGCTTGGGCAAGCCAAAGCAGGCTAAAGGGCGGCGAGTGACGGCGACGCAATTCACGCAACCTCGGTCCACTAAGTCATCTTGATCGGCGCGCCCAGCGCCTTCCAGCCCGAGTGGCCTGCCGTCATGTAGCGGGCGTCGAAACCCGCCTCGCGCAAGACGCGCGCGGTGCGGCAGCCGACATGGAACCCATAGGCACAGTAGACGACCACGGGCTGCTCCTTCGAGAGCTCGCCGATCCACTGCTGGACGCGCTCGGGATCGCGCCACGTTGCCCCTTGCGCGATGTCATGGGTGCGGGAGACGAAGTGGAGCGGCCGCGCATCCACGATTTGCACCGGCGCGCCCGAATCCACGAGCGCCTTCACTTCCTCCACGCCGATTCCAGGCACGTCGGAAAACTCCTCCTGCACCAGCGGGCGTGGCGGCGATACGCGCGTGGCGTCCTCATAGAGGTCCTGCACCGCCTTCCAGCTCACGTTGCGCAGGAAGGTTTCGGCATACGCCTTGGCGTTGGCGCCGAAGTCCATGTGGTAGGCGTGCTCGTACATGTCGAGGGCGAGGATGGGCACGCCGCTCGCCACCGCCTGCGTGTGCTCACCCGCGTACTGGTTGATGAGGCGCCCGTCTCGCGGCACGTACGCAAGCAGCACCCAGCCCGATCCGCCGCCCAGCGCATAGCCCATGGCGAGGAACTCCTCACGCCACCGCTCGTAGGAGCCGAAATCGCGGGCGAGCGCCTCGCGCATCGCCGCAGTGGCGACCCCGTCCCCACCGAGGTTCGAGAAATAGAGCTCGTGCAGCAGCGTGGAGTTGAGCGCGACCAGCTGCTCGCGCTTGAGCCCTGCCAGCGCAAAACCCGGCGCCGTCGTGAAATCGAGCGCTTCGAGCTGCGCCGTGATGGCGTTCAGCTTGCGCAGGGCGCCGCCGTAGTTGTTCTCGTAATGGCTCTCGATGAGCGGCAGCGAAAGCCCGCTGAGGGTCCACGGGCGGCAGTGGATCTGCTTGAGTTGGTAGCGCATGGCGGTCTCCAGGATCCGGCTTTCCGGACCTTCAGCAGCACTTGGGCGACGCGCCTTGGCTTCGCCGGGCGTCTGCGATGGCCCGGCGTGGAATGACGCGGATCATGCCGCTAGGCGACCAACGCTTCAAACGTTTTTTCCTGGGGATTGCCCCAGCTGCGCTAATGAACCGGCGGCGGAGCCGGCTTCATTTACCTTGGCTTTCTGGTCCGCGAGCGCCGCAAAGCCTCCGAATCGGCCCGCGCCTCGGCGAGCAGCCACTGCCGGAACATCGCGATCTTGGGCAGCTCCGCAGTGGCCTTGGGGCACACGATCCACATCGCGAAAGGCGCTGCCATGGCCTGGTGGAACGGGCGCACGAGCCGCCCTCCGAGGATGTCCCAGGCGGCAAGCGCCGTGCGCGCCATCGCCACTCCCTGGCCCTGGATCGCCGCATCGATCGCCATGCTGGCCTGGCTCAGCACCGTTCCTCGCGTGCCGTCGACACCCTTCACGCGGAAGTGCTCGAGCCAGCGGCTCCAATGCGTCGCATCGTTCACGTGCAGGAGTCGATGGTGCGCAAGGTCTTCGGGAGCCTTGAGGGCGCGACGGCCCCTGGCCAGGGACGGGGCGCAGACCGGGAAGATCTCTTCTTCGCACAGCTTGGCCACGTGCAGCCCGGGCCAGGTGCCGTCGCCGTGCCTGATCGCGATGTCGATGTCCTCCCTCGCGAAATCGACGTGATGCATGGAGGCGCTTATTCGCAGCTCGACCTCGGGATGCACTTCGGAGAAGCGGCCCAACCGATGCACGAGCCACTTCGTCGCGAAGTTGGGCGAGGTGCTCACGTTGAGCACGCCCGTGGACTGTCGCTGGAGCAAACGCTCGGTGCCCGCCGAAAGCCGGTCGAAGGCGTCGCGGACGACCTCGAGGTAGCTGCGGCCGGCTTCGGTGAGGCGCAGCTTGCGGCCATCGCGGCTGAAAAGGCGCAGCCCCAGCTCGTCCTCGAGACCCTTGACCTGCTGGCTCACCGCGCCCTGCGTGACGAAAAGCTCCAGGGCCGCGGCGGTGAAGCTCTCGTGACGTGCGCTCGCCTCGAAGGCACGCAGCGCGTTCAGGGAGGGGAGACGCCGTCGCATTGCTGGGAAATCTGGTGGAAGGACCCGTGATGCTGCGCGAATGCTGAGAGAGAGTTCCTGGCGGAGGGTGTGAGATTCGAACTCACGAGGGGATTGCGCCCCTGCCGGTTTTCAAGACCGGTGCCTTAAACCGCTCGGCCAACCCTCCATCCTTCGCCGTTGCAAATCCAACTGCCGGTTTTGGTGCGCACGTAACCTGAAGGTTAGTGCGCCCCGCGCTGGCCAGAAGCGGCCAGCGCCAAGACCGGTGCCTTAAACCGCTCGGCCAACCCTCCATCCTTCGCCGTTGCAAATCCAACTGCCGGTTTTGGTGCGCACGTAACCTGAAGGTTAGTGCGCCCCGCGCTGGCCAGAAGCGGCCAGCGCCAAGACCGGTGCCTTAAACCGCTCGGCCAACCCTCCATCCTTCACCGTTGCAAATCCAACTGCCGGCTTTGGTGCGCACGTAACCTGAAGGTTAGTGCGCCCCGCGCTGGCCAGAAGCGGCAGCCGTCGGCCAACCCTGCATGCAGCAAGCAAAATTCTAACAAAATCAATGGGCTATAATGCGGCAGGCAATGGAAATAATTGCTGCAGGGCTTGAAACTGCCCGCCTCCTCCCATACTCTAACCGTGGGTCCATTTGGGCCTGCTCATATTCGCAAGGAGTCCATCGAATGCAACCGCAAACCCCGTTGATGGCGCAGCAAGCGTCCGGCACGCTGGCACTGGCCCAGAACCGGGTCCTGCGCAACACCTACCTCCTGCTCGCGCTGTCCATGGTGCCGACGGTGCTCGGCGCGTGGATCGGCGTGAAGACGGGCTTCACCTTTTTCGCCGCCAACCCCGCGATCGGCTTCGTGGTTTTCCTCGCGGCAGCGTTCGGCTTCTTCTTCGCCATCGAGAAGACCAAGAACAGCGGCTGGGGCGTGGCGCTGCTGCTTGCGTTCACGTTCTTCATGGGCCTCATGCTCTCGCGCCTGCTGGGCGCGGTGCTGGGCTTCTCGAACGGCGCTACGCTGATCGGCCTCGCCTTCGGCGGCACGGCGGCGATCTTCGCCACCATGGCCACCGTCGCGGGCACGATCAAGCGCGATCTCGCGCCCCTGGGCAAGTTCCTGTTCATCGGCATGATCATGCTGCTGGTCGCGGCCTTCGCGAACATCTTCATGCAGATCCCGGCGCTGATGATCGTGATCTCGCTCGTGGCGATCGCCATCTTCTCGGCGTTCATCATGTACGACATCAACCGCATCATCACCGGCGGCGAGACGAACTACGTGACGGCGACGCTGGGGATCTATCTCAGCGTCTACAACGTGTTCGCCAACCTCCTGGCGCTCCTGGGGATCTTCGGGGGCAACAACGACTGAGTGGCCGGACAGCCACTTCGGGGCGCCTTCGGGCGCCCTTTTTATTTGCGCCTAGGACAGTTGGCGGATGCGCCACCCTCCGCCGACGGGCACTATAGCGGCGGGTTCAATACCAATAATCGAATTCAGGGTGGCCAATGTCCGTTCGTCTCGTCGCGTCGATCGTCGTCCTCGTCCTGGCCGCGTCCCACGCAACCGCGCAGGTCACGCGTGTCTACCTCCGCAAAGGCGTGACCCATCTGCAGACAGGGCCCGCCACGACGACCCCCATAACCGCTTACTTCAACGCCGATGTGGATGGCATAGGCATCGGCGGCATTGTCTCGCCGGTCGTCACCGGGCCCTTCAACCTCGGCGCGCTGGGTCCGCAGCACAACAACGGGACGCTGGTCTACAACCCGGGCGACAACGGCTGGCGCTGGGGAACGGGCGGCGTGGATTTCGTGACCGATTCGCTTTCGACGGTGAACGGCCTTTTCGGCGACGGCACCTACACCTTTTCGGTGAACGGCAACCAGGTTCCGCTCAACCTGAACGGCGGCTCTTACCCCGTGGTCCCCGTGGTCACGCTGGCCGGCGGGCGCTGGGTTGACGGCTACTACCGCCTCGACCAGGACCAGCCCCTCACCGTGACCACGAATACCTTCGTGGGCTACGGCACCTTTCGCAACTCCGTGATCTGCTCGTTCTTCCGAGGTCCGGGCTTCCTCATTCCCTTCCAGAACGTGATCACCGAATGTCCCGGCTTCCTGCAGCGCTCCTCGGATACGCCGAACCAGAGCTTCATGACCTACACGGTCCCCGCCAGCGCCTTCCTGCCGGGCGAGGACTACACGTTGACCACGTCCTTCAACGCCATCGTCGATACGCGCACTGTCGCGGGGCTGCCGGGCGCGACCAACACCGCGCGCTACATCACCGCCGCCAACGTGAAGATCAAGACCTCGGCGCCGGTCTTCCCGATGACGGTGCACGCGAGCATCACGCCGACTTCCGCGACTGCGAGCGCGGACATCCTGTACCGCCCGGAAGACGTCGGCAAGAACGGCAGCGTGTTCGTCTTCGCGCTGGCGCCCGCCACGATCGTTTCCGGCGCGGACACCCGGGAGACGATGAAGATCGGCTATGCACGCACGGAGACCAAAGCCGATACCCCCATTGCATGCGTCCTCGCACAGCTCAACGCGGCGGGGCAGATGGTGGCGGTGACCTCGGCGAACCTCGCGGCCTACCTGACCAGCGTGCTGGGCGCGCAGGGCGCCTCGGTATCGATCCTCAACGGCGTGCCGACCGGCAACGTCTCCGGGGCCACGTTCTTCGTGGGCTATGGGCCCAGCGCCACCACGATGATCAACACGGGCGTCAACCGCGCTGCCGTGACCATTCCGGGATCGCTTACCTGCGAGCCCAAGGCGCCCCAGACGGGTTGGTGGTGGAACCCGCTCGAAGACGGGCGGGGGTTTTCGCTCGAGGTGCGCGGCAACAACATGTTCTTCGCCTCGTTCCTGTATGACGTGTCCGGACGGTCCAACTGGTACGTCTCCACCGGCCCGGTCTCGCTGGAAGGCTCCCTCTACAACGGCGATCTGCTGGCGGCGAGCGGCGGCCAGACGCTGGGTGGCGCGTACTCGCGCTCGCCCACGCTCGCCAACCTCGGTCCGATGACGCTCACGTTCAACAACGGTTCCACCGGGACACTCGTGTGGCCCGGCGGAACCGTCCCGATCCAGCGCTTCAACATCGTGCCCGACGGGCTCACGCGCCCGCCCGTCGCGGGGCAGCCCGAGAACGGTTGGTGGTGGAACGAGCAGGAGTCCGGCCGCGGCTTCTTCATGGAGTGGCAGGGCGGCACCCTCGACATCGCCGGCTATATGTACGACGACCGCGGCGATCCGGTGTGGTATCTCACGGTGGGCCCCATCGGCGGCACGGAAACGGCGCGCCAGTTCCAGGGCAACTGGTGGAGCTACTCCGGCGGCCAGGCGCTCACCGGGGCATGGCGCCAGAATTCACGCACCGACAGCAACGTGGCGCCGCTCTCGATCACCTTCAGCGGACCCGATACGGCGCTGATGACCTTGCCCAACGGACGCACCACCCAGCTCAAGCGCCATCGCTTCTGACCCCATGAAGACCGTACTCGCCGCCCTCACCTGCTTCGCTGCACTTTCCTCGCTCGCCTTCGACCTGCAGGGCCATCGCGGCGCCCGCGGCCTGCTCCCGGAGAACACCCTTCCCGGCTTCCAGAAGGCGCTCGACCTCGGCGTGGACACGATCGAATGCGACATGGCGATCACCCGCGATGGGGTGATCGTGCTCTACCACGACCTCTGGCTCAACCCGGACATCACGCGCGGACCGGACGGCAAGTGGCTCGAGCAGCGCGGACCGGCGATCGCGGAGCTCACCTTCGACGAGCTGCAGAAGTACGACGTGGGCCGCATCAAGCCGGGAACCGAATACGCGAGGCAATTCCCCGACCAGGTCCCCGTCGATGGCGCGCGCATCCCGCGGCTAACGGACCTTTTCGACCTGGTCAAGAAGTCCGGCAACACCAAGGTGAACATCGACTGCGAGACCAAGCTCACGCCGTTCCAGCCGGCCGCCACGCGCGATCCGGACGAGTTCACGCGCATGGCCATCGCGGAAATCCGCAAGGCCGGCATGGCCGAACGCACGATGGTGCAGTCCTTCTATTGGCGCACGTTGCAGCTCATCCAGAAGGAGGCGCCGGAGATCCGCACCATGTACCTCAACAACGCGCGCTCGGTCGCGGCGCGACGGGGTGGCGTCGAAGGATCGCCTTTCCTGGCAGGCTTCGACCCGGAGGCGCATGAAGGCTCGGTCCCGCGCGCGGTCAAGGCGGCGGGGGGGCGCATCTGGGCTCCGGACCACGCGACGCTCACGCCGCAGCTGCTCGCGGAAGCGCGCTCGCTCGGCCTGGTGGTGATTCCCTGGACGGTGAACGATCCCGCGAAGATCCGCGCGCTGCTCGAAATGGGCGTCGACGGCATCATTTCCGACCGTCCCGACCTCGTGCAGCAGCAGCGCTCGCTCCTGAAGAAGTAACGCCCTCAGGGGCGCCTGAAGAGTGCGATCGACTCCACGTGCCCGGTGTGCGGGAACATGTTCACTACCCCCGCCGAAACGAGCTCGTAGCCCTTGACGTTCACGAGCACACCCGCGTCGCGCGCGAGCGTGCCCGGGCTGCAGGAAACATAGACGATGCGCGAAGGCGCGCCGGAATCCGGCAGCGCCTTGCAGATCTCGAGCGCGCCATCCCGCGGCGGATCGATGAGCAGCTTGTCCACGGGACCCAGGCGCCGCAACGCGCCCTCGGCATCGGTGTAGAGGTCGTGCGCGACGAAGGTCGCCTGGCCCTCGAGCCCGTTGGCGCGCGCATTCTGCGTGGCGCGCGCCACCAGCGAAGCCGATCCTTCCATGCCGATCACCTGCGCGCCGCGGCTCGCCAGGGGCAGCGAGAAATTCCCCAGGCCGCAGAAAAGGTCCCCTGCGCGCTCGCCCCGCCGCGGATCGAGCAATTCCACGGCGCGCTTCACCAGCACGCGATTCACCGCCGCGTTCACCTGGGTGAACTCGGTGGGCCCGAAGCCGAGGCGTAGGCCGAACTCCGGCAACGCGTAATCGAGCGCCGGCATCTTCTCCGGATACCAGGCATGCGCGGTGTCCGGCCCCTTGGGCTGCAGCCACCACTGGATGCCGTGGCGCTCCGCGAAGTCGCGCAGCATCGCCGCGTCCTCCGGCGGAATGGGCTCGAGGTGGCGCAACACGAGGATGGTCACGTCCTCGCCGACGGCAAGCTCGATCTGCGGGATGCGGTCGCGCAGCCTCATGCCCGTGAACATCTTGCGCAACCCCGGCAGCAGGCGCGCCACGTGCGGCGGCAGGACCTCGCAGGAGTCGGTGTCGGCCACGAAGCTCGAGCGCTTCTCGTGGAAGCCCACCAGCACCCCGCCCTTCTTGGCCACGTAGTGCACCGAAAGCCGCGCGCGGTTGCGATAACCCCAGAGCGGGCCGACGATGGGCGGAAGAACCTGCGAGGGCTTCACCTTGCCGATGCGCGCGAGGTTGTCCTCGAGCACGCGCTGCTTGGCGGCGACCTGCGCGTGCGGCTCGACATGCTGCATGGCGCAGCCACCGCAGGTGCCGTACCAGCCGCAGCGCGGCTTCACGCGCTGGGTGCTCTCGCGCAGCACCTGCGTCACGGTGCCCAGGTCGAAGTGGCCACGGCTGCGTCGGCGCGTGAACATGACGCGCTCGCCGGTCACGCCACCATCGATGAAAGTGACCTTGCCGTCGACGTGCGCGACCCCGACGCCCTCGTGGTCGATCGACTCGATGACGGCCTCGGAGGCCGCCGGCGTCACTCGCAAAGCGGCTTCACGGCGCCGAAGGCCTGGCGCGTCACCTGCTTGGTGTTGCCAAGCCCGTTGACGGTCCAGGTGAGCGTGGCCCGGTTGCCGTTGGAGGGCGTGAAGGTCATGGTGCCGACCTGCGTCGCGGTCGCGGGCATCCAGGCAGCGGCGTTGAAGACCGGACCCGAAGTCCGATAAAGCGGGCCGCTGAAGCCGCCGACCGCCGTGGGAGCGCCGGCCGACATGACGAGCCACGTCGGCCGCCCGCCGGAATCGTAGGTGAAGAGCGTGGCGAAGAGCGTGTTGCCCTGCTGGGTGAGGTTCACGCCCCAGCCCGGTTCGGCGGCATTGGACCAGAGGTCCTGGTAGTTCTGCTCGAAGCTGCGGTCGAAGGCCGACCAGGTGCACTCGGAGAGGGTCGAGAACTCCTGGCGCGTGAGCGCCTTCGTGACCTGCGTGCCGTTCACGCTGTAGGTGAGCGTGGCGCCGTTGTTGCCCTGGAAGGCGATCCGCATGCGGCCCACCTCGGTTGACGTAGCCGGGCCGAACGGGCCGGAACCGGCCGTGCGATAGAGCGCGCCTTCGTACGAACCATCCGCTTGCCGCGCGCCATCGGACATCACGAGCCACATCGGGCCGGAGGCGTCGTAGGTGAAGAGCGTAGCGAAGATCTTGTTGCCCTGGTGGTTCACGTTAAGGCCCCAGCCGGGCTCCGCCGCGTTCCACCACAAGGCCGTGCGGTTGACCGAGTCCACGGAGTCGGCGCGGATGCGAAGGTTGTAGCTGCCCGTTCCGGCGGAGTCGAAGTGGCCGACCTGCACGAAATACGTGCCGGCATCCAGGCGCATCGTGAGGCCGAAGTGGTTGTCCGCGGTCTGCGCGTCGTCGTTGGCCTCGAGGTTGTTGCCCTGGCTGTCGAGGATGTTGCCCACGGTGTCGAGGTTGGCACCCTCCGTCCACGCGCTCACCACGGCCGGGGCGCTCAGGGAGAAGAGGTAGAGGTCGATATCGCCCGCCGCATCGATGCGCCGGCCGTCGAAGGCGAGCGGCGAGGAGCGCAGGTCGATGTGGGTCGACGCGGCATCCATCGGGCCAGTGAACTCCTGCGGCCGGTTGGGCGCATCATCGGCCGGCACCGACTGGTTGCGCAGGTAGCGATCGATCTGCGGGTGGAAGAGCTCGAGGCGGCCATAGAGCGCGTTCTCGTCGGTGTTGGTGCAGCTCATGCCGGGCCCGTTGCGGATGGTGGTGCCGGAGAGCACGCCACGCAACTGCAGCGCGCCGTTCGAGAGCGTGAACAGCCCCGAGCCGCTCGAGCCTCCCTGGATGATCCCGCGCGTGAAGGTGATGGCGTACATGTCCTGGGGACGCCCGACGATGCGCAGCTCCTGGCCATTGACGCCCAGCGCGATGCGCGCGGTGTCGCCCGTGGGATGGCTGATGCTGGTGATGGCATCGCCGATGCCGAGGCGGTTCGCGTTCCAGCCGGCGTAGACCGCCCCCGGGGGAGGGGGCTGCTGCAAGAGCATCAGCGTCGAATCCACGTTGTGGTTGCCGAACACGAACTGCATGCCATTCGCCTGCTGCACCTGGTTCGGATTGAGGCCCGAAGACGCATCACAGGCGGTGAGGTCGTAGAACCACCAGCTCGTGACCGTCGCGGCCACCTCCGGATTGCTCACGCAATGGTTGGCGGTGAGCACGAAGGGCTGGCCCGAGGGGCTGTTCACCAGCGTGGCGGTGCAGAGGAAGCCCGAGCCGCCCTCGATGAAGTTGATGCGCATCACCGATTTCTTCGCCTCGCGGATGGCGGCGTCGAGCGTCGGATTGTCGGTGGTGCAGTTCGTGGGAATGGTGCAGCTGCCCGCGGCCTTCGTGGTGGGCGAGGTGGTGAAGTGCAGGAGCGAGGTGACCGTCACCGATTGCGGCGCCCGGCTGAAGAGCTCGATCTCCTGCGAGTCGCCTTCGGTCCAGGGAGTCCACGCTTCGCGGCGGCCGGGCTGCACGGTCATGGCGACGATGCGGCCATCGCTGCCCTGGGCTCGCATTTCGAGGGGTGCAGTGAGCGACGAAACCTCCAGGCGCACACGCAGGCCTTCGGCATCGGTGGAGGCGGCTCGAAGCCGCGTCACGAAACCATCACGGATCGGCTGCCATTGCTCGAGGACCTTCGCCTTCGGCAACTCGCGCACGGTGGCCACGCGAAGGCGCCCGCCCGCCTGTTCCTCGACAGCCGCGGACTTGGGCAGGGCAGCGGCGATCTGCACCCGATCGAGCACCGCGAGGCCGGGCGCGCGGAAGGTTTCGGCGGCCGCATTGCCGGTGAACGGGACCGCGCGAGAGGGCATTTCGGTCGCGGCGAAAGCCGTCCCGGCCAGGGTGACGAGCAGGACGGCAAGGGGGGTCCGGAGGAGGCGCATCTGGGGCGGAATCTGCTGAGATTTCAGGGGGTTATGGTAGCATGGGCAAGTACGGATTAACGCGCCACCGCGCGTTTCCGATGACATCTTCAAGTCCTTGATCAAGTTCTGCAATTCCTGCGGCGCGGCGGTCACACACCGTATCCCGGAGGGCGACAGCCTCGAGCGCGCCGTCTGCGACGCCTGCGGCATCGTCCACTACCAGAACCCCAAGATCGTGGTGGGCTGCCTGCCCGTCCACGGCGAGCGGATCCTCATGTGCAAGCGCGCCATCGAGCCGCGCTATGGCCTCTGGACCCTGCCCGCGGGCTTCATGGAGAACAACGAGTCCGCCGCCGAGGGCGCCGCGCGCGAGGCGATGGAGGAAGCCAACGCCAACGTCGAGATCCAGGACCTCTATACGGTCTACTCGATCCCCAACATCAGCCAGGTGTACATGATGTTCCTCGCGCGCCTGGTGGATCCGAACGTCTCGCCGGGCATCGAGAGCCTCGAGGTGAAGCTCGTGACCGAGGAGGAGATCCCCTGGGACCAGCTCGCCTTCGCGATGGTCAAGCGCACCCTCGAGCATTTCCTCGAGGACCGGCGGGTCGGCGTGTTCAGGACACGGTTCGGGGATATCCGGCCGCCCCAGCGTTAGCCGGCGTTCCGGGCTTGGCCCGGCGCGGCATCACGCCACCTTGAGGACTTCCTGCTCGGCGATCACGAAGACCTGGTCGCCACGGCGCGGCAGCACCTCGGCATTCCCGGTGAAGGCGCCGAAGGCCGGTAACACGCCATAACGCTTGCCGAACCAGAAGCAGGGCAGGCGCAGCGACTTCTCACCCGCCCCGGAGAGGCGCACCGCGGGGTGGATGTGGCCCGACAGCGCGTAGCCCGTGCGGCTGGGGCCGGGCTCGTGGTTGAGCGTGAAGGGGCCCAGCGTCTCGCCCGCCTCGATGCAGCGCGCGCCCCAGCCTTCCGGCGGGTCGCCCGCCTTCAGGTCGTGGTTGCCGCGCACGATGGTGAGGCGCAGCGTGGGCCTCGTGCTGCGCCACGCAGCGAAGCGCTCGAAGGTGCGGGGCGTTCGGCCGAGGGCGCTGTGCATGAAGTCGCCGAGGAAGACCACGTGCTCGGCGCGGGTCCGGGCGATGGCGCGATCGAGGCGTTCCACGTTCTCGGTCGTCGTGCCCGCGGGAAGCGGGATGCCGGAGCGGCGGAAGGCCGCAGCCTTGCCGAGGTGGAAATCCGCCACGAAGAGCGTGCCCTTCGCCGGCCAGAAGGCGACGCGCTCCGGGAGCAGGAAGAGCGCTTCGCCTGCGACTTCACATTCGGTCATTTGGAGTTTTTTTCACCACAGAGACCACGCGAGACCACAAGAGGAAAGACACGCTACGCATGTCGTGCCTTCGATCAGCTCATGGACACGCGCAAGAGTACTTCTCCGTGGTCCCTGGGGTCTCTGTGGTTGCAGGTTTCATCCAAACAAATCTCCCTGCCCGACATCGTCCGGGGGCGCGGCCTTGTCGAACTCGAGCTGCATCCGCTTCACCCTGTCGGCGAGCTTCTCGCTCGTGAGCTTCTCGCGGAAGCGCCCGACCATGATCGGGAAGGCGAAAGGCGAAGGCTTGTGCGTCTGGCGCAGCAGGATGGGCGTGGCGGCGATGCGGCGCAGCGCCTCGGCGAGACGCGAAAATTCGAGCTGTCGTTCGAGCACCTCGCGCTCGGCCTGGCCCAGCAGCGGGTTGGCCGGATCCCAGCGCGCGAACACTTCCCAGATGAGCCCGCTCGTCGCCTGCACCTGCCGGTTGGTCTTGGGCTGCCCGGGATAGCCCTGGAAGACCAGGCCTGCCACACGCGCGATCTCGCGAAACTGGCGCTTGGACAGCTCCGCCGCGTTGAGGCTAGCGAGCATGTCTTCGAGGAGGTTGTCCGTGGACAAGACTCCCGCCTTGAGGAGCGGCAGCAGCTCGAAGCGCTCCCGCGACAGCAGCTCGAAGCCGTAGTCGGTGAAGGAGAGACTGAAGGTGGCGGCCCGCGTGCGGCCGAGGCGGTACGACAGCAGCGCCGAAAGCCCCATGTGCACCTGCCGGCCTTCGAAGGGATAGAAGAAGATGTGGTGGCCTTCGCGAGTCTGCGTCTGCTCGACCAGCATCTCGTGGCGCTTGGGCACGCGCGACCAGGCGTGCTGCAGGCGCAGGAGGCGATCCACGGCGCGCATTTCGGGGACGTACCCCGGCAGACCGGGGTCAGACCACTTGGCCATTCCTGCTGCCGCAGGCGGCCGGGCCAAGTGGCCTGACCCCAACCACATCTCCAGCAACTCCCGGATGCTGTCCGCCACCTCGCTCGAGAGCGGGCACTTGCCGCCATCCCAGCGCGGGATGACGGCGGAGCCGGGGCGGCCGGGGCGCACGTAGGCGGTCATGTTCTCCACGCGGATGAACTCGAGCAGCTGGCCGGCGAAGATGAAGCTGTCGCCCTTGCCGAGGCGAGCGATGAAAGATTCCTCGACGTTGCCCAGCCGCTTGCCGCGCATGTACTGGATGTTCACCGCGGCGTCGGAGACGATGGTGCCGATCGACATGCGATGCCGCTTGGCGATCGCGGGCTCCGGCACGCGATAGACGCCGTCCTCTCCGCGGACGACCTTGTGGTATTCGGGATAGGCCTTCAGCGCCTCGCCGCCGCGCGTGACGAAGTCGAGCGCCCATTGCCACTCGATGTCGCGCAAATCGCGGAATGCCCGCGTGGACCTGACCTCGGCTTTCATCTCCGCCTCCGTGAAACCCTCGCCCACGGCGATGGTGACCAGGTGCTGCGTGAGCAGGTCGAGGGGACGATCCACCGGGCGACGCGCCTCGATGCGGCCCGCCAGTGCCGCGCGCCTTGCCGCCGCCGATTCCACGAACTCCAGGAGGTGCGAGGGCACGCACGTCACGCGGCTCACCTGCCCCGGCGCGTGGCCCGAGCGGCCGGCGCGTTGCAGGAGCCGCGCGACGCCCTTGGGGCTTCCGATCTGCAGCACGCGCTCGACCGGCGAGAAGTCCACGCCCAGGTCCAGGCTGGAAGTGGCGACGACCGCCTTGAGCTTGCCTTCCTTGAGCCCCTGCTCGACCCACTTGCGCACGTCACTGTCGAGCGAGCCGTGGTGCAGGCCGATGAGCCCGGCCCACTCTGGCTTCGCCTCGAGCAGCCCCTGGTACCAGATCTCCGCCTGCGAGCGCACGTTGGTGAAGACGAGCGTCGAGCGCGCCGAGTCGATCGCCTCGACGACGTGGCCCAGCATCGCGAGCCCGGTGTGTCCCGCCCACGGGAACTTGTCCACATCTTCGGGGATGAGGGTGTCCATGACGATCTTCTTGTCCGAGAGGCCCTTGACGATGCGGCGACCCTCTCCCAAGGGAGAGGGAGGCTGCGGCACCAGGCGCTCGAGCGCCTCGTCGAGATTGCCCAGCGTCGCGGAAAGGCCCCACGTGCGCAGGCGCGGGTTCCACTTGCGCAGGCGCGCGAGGGCGAGCTCCGTCATCACGCCGCGCTTGTTGCCGAGGAGCTCGTGCCACTCATCGACGACCACGAGCCGGAGCTCGGAGAGCTTCTCGCGCGCGTCGGCGTTGGAGAGCAGGAGCGACAGGCTTTCCGGCGTGGTGACGAGCGCCGAGGGAAGGCGCCGCGCCTGCTTCGCCCGCTCCGCACTGGTGGTGTCGCCGGTGCGCAGGCCAATGGTCCAGGGAAGCTGCAGGCCTTCGACCGCGCGCTGCAGCGAGTAAACCGTGTCCGCGGCGAGGGCGCGCATGGGGGTGATCCAGAGGACACGCAAGGGGACGGACCCCGGTTCACGCCTTTGCTTGGTTTGGGGTCCGTCCCCGGTTTGTCCTTCGCTTTCCCCTTTCCCCTTTCCCCCTTCCCCTGCTTCTTCCATCCACTCGGCCAGCGCCCCCAGCCAGGCCGCCAGCGTCTTTCCCGTCCCGGTGGCCGAATGCACCAGGCCGGACTCGCCGTTCAGGTACGCGCGCCAGACCTCGCGCTGGAATGCGAAGGGCTGCCAGCCGTTGGCCGCGAACCACGGCTCGAGGCGAATGAGCGCATCGCCGCCGGCCGGCGTGGACTCGGGAAATGCCTCGCGCTTCAACGTCCCTGCACGATGGGCAGCACCCTGCCCTCGGATTGCGCCGGCGAGGGGACGCCGAGCACCTGCGCCAGCGTGGGCGCGATGTCCACGATCTCGACGCGGGCATCGAAGCGGCCGGGCTTCACCCACGCGGGGCCGTAGAAGGCGAGCGGCACGTGGGTGTCGTGCTCGTGGGGTGCGCCGTGGGTGGCGGCGCTGCCGCTGCCCGAGGAGATGATCCACCACGGCTTGAGGGTGACATGCAGTTCTCCGGAGCGCTGCGAGTGCGCGGCCTTGCGCATCGCCTCCACGAAAGGCTCGCCCTTGCGCGCGCCGCTGGTGAGCTCGTTTAGCGTATAGACGGCAGCGATCGCCGGCTCGGCCAGCAGGATCCTGCGTGCCTCCTCCACGACGGGCTTGAGATCGACGCCCTTTTCCGCCGCGAGCTTGCGATTGAATAAAACCGTGCTCGCCGAGCGCGCCACGATCCACTTCCCCGGGCCGTACTTCTTCTCCAGCGCGGCGCTCGCCTTGTTGACCGTCGCCGTGAGGTTGTGGCGCCCCGCGTCGCGGCCGACCGTGACGCTGTGCTCGGGCGCGGGCGTGAAGCCGTGGTCCGACGTGAAGACCACGAGATAACGGTCCTTGCCGACGCTGGAATCCAGGTCGCGGAAGAACGCTTCGAGCGCGCGGTCGAGGTGCAGCACGTGGTCGTGGGAGAGGCGCGATTCCGCGCTCCACGAGTGGTTCACGTAGTCGTGGCCCGAGAGGCTCACGGCGAGGATGTCGGGCGCATCGTCGGCGCCGAGGGATTCGCCGGCGATCGCCGCGCGCGCGAACTCGAGGGTGAGCTGGTCGCTGAAGGGCGAAGCGATGATGTCCTTGTAGAGGCGCCCGCCCGCGGCCGGCAACCCTTCGCCCATCTTCTTCGGCAGCTTGCCGCCCTTGGCCATCCACTTCTGCTCGTCGGGCACGGAGCGCGCGTAGGCCGAATCGGCGAGGAGCGGCTTCCACTCCATGCCGAAGAATCGGTCGGCGGGCTTCCTCGCATGGAAGGCGTCCACCCAGGCCGGGTGCGACTGCATGTAATAGGTGGACGAGGCGAACTGCCCGCTGTCGTCCATGTACATGTAGGCGACGCCGGTCTTGCCGCCGGGCAGGATCGCGCCGCGGTCCTTGCCGGAGATCGCGATCACCTTGGAGCGCGCGTTGACGCGCTTCAGCACGTCGCCCACGGTCTCGGCGAGCAGGTTCTTCGGGCTGGTGCCGTCGAGCGCCTCGGTCTTGTGGCCGATGTACTTGTGGGCTGCGTCGCCGGTGCAGTATTCGCGCGCGCCGGTGTTCGGGTCGCGCCACTCGTTGCCGATGATGCCGGTGCGGTGCGGATAGGCGCCCGTCAGCATCGTCGCGTGTCCGGGGGCGGTGGCGGTATGGGCGTGGCCGTAGTGCGCCTGCGCGAACCACGCGCCGCGATCGAGCAGCCGGCGCAGGCCGTCGGGGGCCAGCTGCTCGCGGTAATCGACGAACTGGCGATGCGGCAGGCCGTCCACGGCGATGAAGACGACGAGGCGCGGCGGCGCGGACGCGATCGAGCCGGAGCCGCCGCCGGGCGAAACGCAGGCGGCGAGGACGAGCGCGAGCGACGCCAGGGCGGACGCCGCGAGCAGGCGGAAACTTTTCATCGTGTTTTTCTCCTCCGAAGGAGCCTCGATTATCCGGCAAACACGCGCCGCGCGGCGACGATGGACCGGGCATGGATCGCCACCGAATCCTCGATGTCGCGCGCGTATCCGCCGGCCATCGCCAGCGCCACTGGAACGCCGCGCGCGGCCAGCGTCCGCAGCACCAGGTCGTCGCGCCGCGCGAGACCGGCCTGGGTGAGCGCGAGGCGCCCGAGGCGGTCACCCTCGTAGGGATCGGCGCCGGCGAGATAGAAGGCGAGCTGCGGGCGACTGCGCTCGAGCGTCTCGTCCAAACCGCGCTCGAGGTGCCACAGGTACTCGTGGTCGCCGGTGCCGTCGGCCAGCTCGATGTCGAGGTCGCTCGCCTCCTTGGCGAAGGGAAAGTTGCGCGCGCCATGGATCGAGAAAGTGAAGACCGAGTCGTCGCCGGCGAAGATCGCCGCGGTACCGTTGCCCTGGTGCACGTCGCAGTCGATGATCGCCACGCGCTGCAGGCCCGCCTCGGCTTGCATCGCCCTCGCCGCGATGGCCGCATCGTTGAAGACGCAGAAGCCCTCGCCACGGTCGCGGAAGGCATGGTGCGTGCCGCCGGCGAGGTTGGCCGACCAGCCGCGCGAAAGCGCCTCCCGCGCCGCGGCGAGCGTGGCCCCGCTCGATCGCCGCGAACGCTCCACCATGCGTTCGGACCACGGAAAGCCGATGGCGCGGATCTCCTGCGGCGACATCGCGCCGGTGGCCACGCGGCGGAGGTAGTCCGCGCAATGGACGCGCGTGATCTCGGCATCGCTCGCGGCATCCGGCACGCGGAAATCGCGCTCCTCGAATTCGCCGGAGTCCAGCAGGCGCGAGCGCAGGCGCGCGTACTTTGCCATCGGGAAACGATGGTGAGCCGGCAGCGGGAGGATGAAGCCGTCGCTGTAAAATAACGTCATGGATCCGGGATGTTAGCGTGAGGTTCGGGTACTACGACAAGCTGTCGGCGCAGTCCAGGCGGACCTACCGCAAGAGCGACGCCCTCCTCCATATCGACATCCCCGCGGTGGGCGCGCTGGTGCCGATGGCCCAAGTCATCGAGCCCGCGCTGGCCACCGCGGACCGGGCCGGCGTCGAGCGTGCCTGCCAGGCGCTCGTCGATGCCATCAACACGCGCCTTGCGACCCCGCCCGTGCGCGTGAAGGTTCTGGAGCGCCGTCCGGCCAACCAGGCCTACGAGCTCCAGGGCCTGTACGAACCCGACGAAGTCACTGGCGGCATCGCGCGCATCTCGCTGTGGATGCGCACGGCGCAGCGCTTGCAGGTCGTGAAGTTCCGCACCTTCCTGCGCACGCTGGTCCACGAGGTCGTGCACCACCTCGACTACGAGCTCTACGGCTTCGAGGAGACGTTCCATACGCAGGGGTTCTACACGCGCGAGTCCGCGCTGGTGCGGGAGCTGCTGGGCGAGCCGCCGCGCGGATCCTAGCCGGCCGGCATCAACCTCAACCGGTGCACCGCGCGGACTTCCTCCTGCTTCGTGCGGATGGTGATGTACTCCACCTTCGCCCAGCGCTCGGCGAAGCTCGCGTACCACGCCGAGAAGACGTTGCCCGACTGCCCCGTCGACTGCATGAAGAGCGACTTGTCGAGGTCCGAGAGGTCGTAGATCGCGCGCAGGCTGGCGGCATGCCGGTTGGCGTAGGGGCGAGCCTCGTCGCGGATGGTCATGTGCCCCACGTTGACGGTGAAGCTGTCGCCCGGAGTCTCGGGGGAAATGTTGAAGAGCCGCGACACCACGGGAAAGAAGCCGAACGGCCGATGGTCGCTCGCGGCCGGGTGCGCGCGGCCCCAGCGCCACGAGGACGGCGCGCCGAAACGCTTCTCGAGATCGAGAGCCGCAAAGTCGAAAGCGCTAGCGGCGAGGGAATCGCAGCTCTCCCCGGCCGGCGTGCGCACGTCGTCGCACCAGCGCTCGAATCCACCCTGCCCCTTCATGACCGGCACCATGAATCCCGCGCGCTGGTCCCACGAGTCCTTGAAGAGCTCGCCCAGCTCGTCGGCGTAAACGAGGCGCGTGAGCTCGCGATACCACGCCATGAAGACGAGCGGCGCCGCGCCGCCCACGGCCATGTCGCCTTTCCAGCCGGCGAGCATGGCGTGCGCCTTGCGGCCTTCCTCGCGCTCGGGTTTCGCGGCGAGCGCCACGGGCAGCAACTCGCGCGCGAGGCGCGACAGCGTATCGGCCTGGATGCGTCCGAAGGTGTGCAGCGTGTGCTTCGGCGTTTCCGCGAGCAGCTCCTCGATGCGGTCGGCGCGATACGGCAGGAACCAGTCCACCGACAGGAACGGCCGGTAGCCCTGCGGCGTGATCTTGTGGTTGGCGGTGACGATGCGTTGCGACTCGGGATCGTGCACCGCGGGCATGTCCTCGAAGGGCAGCAGTCCCTGCCAGTCGTACCTGGCGATCCATCCGGGCACCGGCACGCGGCCCATCGCCTCGTTGTCGGGATGGCGCACCGGGACCAGGGCAGGGGCAACGAAGCCGATGTGTCCCTCGCGATCGGCGAAGACGATGTTCTGGTGCGGCGCGTGGAAGTCGCGCAGCGCCGCCAGGAACGCCTCGCGGTCCTGGGCGCGGTTCAGCGCGAAGCCCGCGCGTGCGACCGCATTGGATTCGCTCAACGCGGTCCACGAAAGCGCGAGCACGTGGCCCTTGGGCGCGCCCTCTCCCAGCGACTTCACCGCATCCGACAGCACCGGGCCGTGGCGCGTCGAGCGCACCTTGATGCGCCGCGCCTCGCCGCGCACGTGGATGACCTCCTCGCGCACCTCGAACTTCTCGCGGCTGCCTCCCGGAACCATGTAGCTCTCGGGGTCGCCGGGGGCCACTTTCTCGACGAAGAGATCCTGGGTGTCGCTGTTGGTGGTCGTCATGCTCCATGCGAGCTGGTCGTTGCGGCCCAGCACGACGAAGGGCAGACCCGGCAACGTGCCGCCGACCACGTTGTTGCCCGGCCAGGAAACGTGCGCGAGGTACCACAGCGCGGGCGACTGCAGGCCGAGGTGGGGATCGTTCGCGAGCAGCGGCTTGCCCGTCTGCGTGCGCTGCCCGGAAACCACCCAGCTGTTCGAGCCGATGGCTTCTTCGGTCGGCGGCGAGAGCTCGAGCAATGCCGTCGCCGTCGGCATGACCTCCTTGTAAAGCTCCCTGAAGTCGGGCAGCGGCGCGGCGGTGTCGCCTGGGTAGGGCGGGATCAGCTCGTTGGCGCGATCGGTGCCGAGCTTTGCCGTATAGCGTAGCCGCCCCAGCTCGGAGCGCCAGTTGCCCGAAAGGTCCCATGCCATCACGTAGAGCCACGCCACGCTGTCCGAAGGCGCCCAGGGTTCCGGCCGCAGCATGAAGGCCTTGAACTCGATCGGGAGCACAGGGTCGGTGGCGAGATAGGCGTTCACGCCGGCGGCGTAGGCCTCGAGCAGCCCGCGCGTCTGGGGATCGGCGAGCGAGACGGCGCGCTCCGCGGCGCGGCCCAGGCCCAGGGTGCGCATGAGCTTGTCGATCTCGAAGGCGCGCTCGCCCAGCAGCTCGGCGATGCGACCCTTCGCGACGCGGCGCTGGAATTCCATCTGCCACAGGCGATCCTGCGCATGCGCGTAGCCCAGGCCGAACCAGGCGTCGCGCTCCTGGCGCGCGTAGACGTGCGGCACGCCCTCGCGGTCACGAAGGATCTCGACCTCGTCGCCCAGGCCCTTCACGAAAAACTGCCCGTCCAGCGCCGGCAGCGAGCGATGCAGGTAGACCCAGGTCCCCACGGCCGCGAGCACGAGCAGGAGAAGCAGCAATCCGAGGAGGCGGATGGCGAGCCTCACGCGATCCGGGCCTCCATCAAGCCAGCGGTGCCGCCTTCAGCACTTCCTCCATCGTCGTGAGCCCCTGCGCGACCTTGGTCGCGCCGGACACGCGCAGCGGCCGCATGCCGGCCTTGTAGGCCATCGCGGTCAGCGTGACGATGTCGGTCTTCTCCGTGATGAGCCGCTTGATGTCGCGCGTGACCTGCATGATCTCGTAGATGCCGATGCGGCCCATGTAGCCGGTATTGCGGCACTCGAGGCATCCCACCGGCCGGAAGACCGTCTCCGGCGGCGGCGCCTTGAAGGGGGCGAGCACCGAGGCCCAAAGCTGGTGCTCCTCCTCCCGCTTGAAGGGCACCTTCTCCTTGCAATGCGGGCAGAGCGTGCGCACCAGGCGCTGCGCCATCACGCCGAGCAGGCTGGAATTGATCAGGTAGGCGGGCGCCCCCAGGTCGAGCATGCGGGTGATCGAGGACGGCGCGTCGTTCGTGTGCAACGTGGAGAGCACCAGGTGGCCCGTGAGCGCCGACTGGATCGCCATGTCGGCGGTGTCGAAATCGCGGATCTCGCCCACCATGATGATGTCCGGGTCCTGCCGCATGAGGGCCTTCACCCCGGCGGCGAACGTGAGCTCGATCTCCGGCTGCACCTGCATCTGGTTCAGCCGCGGATCGATCATCTCGATCGGGTCCTCGATGGTGCAGACGTTGACCTCGGGTGTCGCGAGCTGCTTCAACGTCGTGTAGAGCGTGGTGGTCTTGCCCGATCCCGTTGGGCCGGTCACCAGGAGAATGCCGCCCGGCGCGCGGATGAGGCTTTGCCAGATGGTGTGCTCGTCCTCGGTGAAGCCCAGGTCCTTGAAGTCGCGCATCAGGACCTCGGGATCGAAGATGCGCATCACGATCTTCTCGCCGTGCGCCGTGGGCAGCGTGGAAAGCCGCAGCTCCACCTCGGATCCGTCGGGCATGCGCGTCTTGATGCGCCCGTCCTGCGGGCGGCGCTTCTCGACCACATCCATGCGGCCGAGGATCTTGATGCGCGCCACCATCGCCACCAGCACCGGGAAGGGGACCTGGTACACCTCGTGCAGCACGCCGTCGATTCGGAAGCGCAGGACGCCAACGTCCCGGCGGGGCTCGAGGTGGATGTCGGAGGCGCGCTGGTCGAAGGCGTACTGCCACAGCCAATCGACCAGGTGGACGATGTGGTGGTCGTTCGCGTCGAGCGTGCGCCCCGCCTTGCCGAGCTCCACCAGCTGCTCGAAGTTGGACAGGCCCTGCTGCGGCACGCCCGACGCCTCGGCGCGCTTCATGCTCTTGGCGAGGTTGAAGAACTCGCCCTGATAGCGCTCGATATCGATCGGGTTGGCGAGCACGCGCTTGATGTTGAGGCGCAGCATCTGCGCGAGCTCCGCCTCCCAGGCCGTCATCAGCGGCTCGCAGGTGGCGATGGTCACGTCCTTGCCGCTCACTTCCACCGGCAGGATGCTGCGCCGCTGCGCGTAGTCCGAGGACATCACCTGCGTGACGGCGCGCAGGTCGATCTTCAGCGGATCGATGTGGTACACGGGCATCTTGAGGCGCCCGGCCAGCCAGTCGGTGAGGTTGTCGCCGGTGAGCAGCGGGTGCGGCGGCGCCTTAGCCCGCAGCGCCGCGTTGGCGATCGTGGTGATCGGATGGCGCTGGACCGTCCCGCCCACGCGGGCTTCCTGCATGAGCTTTCCGACCGCCTCGGCCTCGACCATGCCGTCCTGGACCAGCCAGTCGAGCACCTCCTTCAGCTGCAGCTTGCGGTCGACGCGGGAGGGGGAAACGGAGGCCATTGGCTGGGATTATAAGACCGGGGTCAGACCACTTAGTCCGCTTTTCGCCCGGCGAAAGCGGACTAAGTGGTCTGACCCCGGTCCAAGTGGGCTTCCAGCAGCTCGACGGCGTCGTCGACGGTGCTGGCCTCGGAAGGGGCCTTGTCCTTGCGCATGCGAAGCATCCGCGGGAAGCGCACCGCGATGCCGGACTTGTGGCGGTTGGAGCGCTGCAGGCCCTCGAATCCCAGCTCGAAGACGAGCTCGGGCTTGACGGTCCGCACCGGGCCGAATCGCTCGGTCGTGTTCCGGCGAATGAAGGCGTCGACCTCGCGGATCTCCTCGTCGGTGAGCCCCGAATAGGCCTTCGCGAAAGGGACCAGCTCGCCGGCCTTCCAGATGGCGAAGGTGTAGTCGGTGTACAGGCTCGCGCGCTTGCCGCTGCCCTTCTGCGCGTACACCAGCACGGCGTCGAGCGTGTAGGGCTCGACCTTCCACTTCCACCAGTCGCCGCGCGTGCGCCCCGTGCCATAGGGTGAGCCCCGGCGCTTGAGCATGAGCCCTTCGGTGCCGAGCTCGCGGGACTTCGATCGGGCGACGGCAAGCGTCTCCCACGTGGGGGCGCGCACCTGCGAGGAAGTATCGAAGACGCTGCCGCCCGGAATGGAGTGGACGATGTCCTTGAGCCGCGCGCGGCGCTCTTCCAGCGGTCGCGCCCGCCAGTCTTCACCCTCGAATTCCAGCAAATCGAAGGCGAGGAAAATCACCGGCGACTCCTCCAGCACCTTCCGGCCCGGGTTCTTGCGGCCGAGGCGCTTCTGCAGCGCCGCAAACGGCATTACCCGGTTGTTCTTCCACGCGAGGACCTCGCCATCGAGCACGCACCGCGGCAGCTTCGGCGCATCGGCCATGATCTCCGGAAACTGGCCGGCGATCGGCTCGTCACCACGCGACCAAAGAGCCACCTGCCCGGGACGCCGGATGAGTTGGGCGCGAATGCCGTCCCATTTCCATTCCGCGAGCCACTCCTCGCGCGGACCGAGCCTGGCCGGGTCGCCCTCGAGCGGATGGGCGAGGAAGAACGGGTACGGCTGCGCGGCGCGCGTCTCCATTTCGTCGGGTGACGTGATTCGCTGCCACGTCTCGACCGTGGGCGACCACTCGCCGGCGAGGCGGTGCGCGACGACTTTCGCGTCGAGCGCGAAGCGTTGCGCGATCGCGCGGGTGACGAGCAGGGCAGAGACGCCGACCCGGAACGCGCCCGTGATGAGCTTGTTGAAGACGAACCGCTCGGTGCCGCGAAGCGACGCCCAGCATGCGAGGAGCCGCGCCTTCTGTTCAGCCTCACCCAGCTCTCGCAGCGCAAGCAGGCGCTCCTCGATCCAGGTGTGCAGCGGCGCTTCATCCCCGCCTTGCGGATCGGGCAGCACGAGGGCGATGGTTTCGGCCAGGTCGCCCACCGCGTCGTAGCTTTCCTCGAAGAGCCAGAGCGGGATGCCCGCGGCCTCGGCGGCCCACGCGTGGAGGCGACGGGTGGGCACGGCCTGGCGCGGTCGATGGCCGGTGAGGAACCATGCCGCCCAGGCCGCGTCCTCTGGCGGCGCGCTCGCGAAGTACTCCGCCAGCGCCGCGGTCTTGGCCTTGGTGCTGGTGCTGGAGTCGATCGCTTCGAAGAGCGCGGCGAATTGCTTCATTGTGGCTTACGACCGGCTAAACCCCTGGAACACGGATGAAACGGATGGAACGGATAAACACGGATCACGATGGGGTTGTGGACGGCTCCTCCGCGCCCGCCTCGCCCTCGAACTCGGTCTTCATCGTGTGCGCCTCGAGCCCCTTCTCCCTCAGCCACTGGACCAGCGGGGCCGTGTGGCCATGCGTCACGAAGATCCGCTGCGCCCCCGTGGCCGCGATGGCGCGGTTGAGGCTCGGCCAGTCGGCGTGGTCGGAGAGCACGAAGCCCTGGTCGACGGCGCGGCGGCGCCTGGCACCGCGGATGGCCATCCATCCGGAGGCGAAGGCGTCGGAATAGTCGCCGAACCGCTTGAGCCACGGAGACGATTGCGCCGAAGGTGGGGCCACGACGAGGGCACCGGCGAAATCCTTTTTCGCCTCGAAATCCGTGACCATCCTCGTTTCCGGCAACGCCACCCCGCATTCGCGATAGCCGCGGTTCAAGGCCTCGACCGCCCCGTGCACGACGATGGGGCCGATGGACGCGTCGACGCTCGCGAGGATGCGCTGCGCCTTGCCGAAGGCGTATCCGAACAGCACGCTCGCGCGTCCGGCTTGCCCGTTGGACCGCCACCACGCGTCGATTCTGGCGAACGTTTCCTCGGGCGTGCACCAGCGGTAGATCGGCAGGCCGAAAGTGGACTCGGTGATGAACGTGTCGCAACGGATGGGCTGGAAGGGGTCGCAAGTGGGATCGGGGTCGAGCTTGTAGTCGCCGGACACGACCCAGACCTCGCCGCGATGCTCAATGCGCACCTGGCTGCTGCCGAGCACATGGCCGGCCGGGTGCAGCGAAACCTTCGCGCCGTTCATGTCACGGGTCTCGCCGTAGCGCACGCCTTCGATCGACGCCTCCGGCCCGAGGCGCGTCTGCAGCACGGGCTTTCCGCGCGCGGCGCACAGGTAGGAGGCGCTGCCGGGCCGGGCGTGGTCCCCGTGCGCGTGCGTGATCACCGCTCGGTCCACCGGTTGCCAGGGATCGATGTAGAAATCGCCAGCGGCGCAGAACAGGCCGCGGGAAGTGGGCGTCACCAGCATCGCGGTGGGACCGCCGGCGCCCGCCACGGTTTCAACTCCCGGCGAGCGGCTTGTCCGGGTCGTCCCAGCTCTTGGGGTCCTCGAGGGGCTCGAGGTGGGTGAGCACCTCGACGTGCGGCAGCCGCGCGTGCACGTCGTTCTCGAGGCGCTCGACCAGGTCGTGCGCGGCCTGCACGCTCATCTTGCCGGGCACGAGCACATGAACGTCGACGAAGCTCTTCGCGCCCGACATGCGCGTGCGCAGCGCGTGATAGTCCCCGCCCTGCTGCTTGACGGTCTCGAGCACCTCGACCACGACCGCGCGGTCCTCGTCGGGGATGGCGCGGTCCATCAGGCCCTGGAACGAGCGCCCGATGAGCGAGCCGCCGATCCAGATGATGTGCATCGCCACCGCGATGGCGATGATCGGATCGAGCCTCAGCCAGCCGGTGAAATGCACCAGCACGACACCCACCAGGACGCCGGCCGTAGTCCATACATCGGTCATCAGGTGGCGCGCGTCGGCCTCGAGCGTGATCGAGCGGTGCTCGCGCGCGGCGCGCAGCATGATCGCGGCGCAGCCCGCGTTGGCGAGCGAGGCCAGTATCGACAGCGCGAGCCCGACTCCGACCTGCTCGATCGGGTGCGGCGCGAAAAGGCGGGGAACCGCGGCCCAGACGATGCCGCCGGCCGCGACGAAGATGAGCGTGCCCTCGATGCCGCTCGAGAAGTACTGCGCCTTCTCGTGGCCGAAGTTGTGCTCGGCGTCGGGCTTGGCGGCGGCATACGCGAGCACGATGAGGGCAACCAGCGCCGCCATGATGTTCACCACCGCTTCGATCGCATCCGAGAGCAGCCCCACCGAGCCCGTCATCGCGTAAGCCGAGAACTTGAGCGCGATCGTGAGGATCGAGGTGGCGACCGAAAGCCAGGCGTAGAAGGTGGGTGAGCGCATGCGCGCGATTCGCTGCGGGAGCGACATCAAGCCAGCTCCGGGCGCCCCTTGTAGTGCTCCAGCGCCTCGGGGTTGGCGAGGGCCTCGACGTTCCTCACGGGCTGGCCATGCACCACGTTGCGCACCGCCAGCTCCACGATCTTGTTGCTCTTGGTGCGCGGGATGTCCGGCACCTGCAGCACCACCGCGGGCACGTGGCGGGGCGTCGTATTGGCGCGGATCGTGTCCTTGATCTTCTTCACCAGAGCCTCGTCGAGCGCCAGGCCCTCGCGCAAGCGCACGAAGAGCACCACGCGCACGTCGCGCTGCCAGTCCTGGCCGATGACGATCGATTCGACCACCTCGTCGAGCTTCTCCACCTGGCGATAGATCTCGGCGGTACCGATGCGCACGCCGCCGGGGTTCAGCACGGTGTCCGAGCGTCCGTAGATGACGAGGCCGTCGTGCACCGTGAGCTCGCACCAGTCGCCGTGGCGCCATACGCCCGGAAAGTGCTCGTAGTAGGCGGCGCGGTACTTCGAGCCGTCGGGGTCGTTCCAGAAGCCCAGCGGCATCGTCGGGAAGGGCGCCGTGCACACGAGCTCGCCTTTCTGTCCGCGCGGCATCGCGCGCCCCTCGTCGTCGAAGATCTCCACGCGCATGCCGAGCATGCGGCACTGCAGCTCGCCGCGCCACACCGGCAGGATCGGCGAGCCCCCGGCGAAACAGGCGACGAGGTCGGTGCCTCCGCTGATCGACGACAGCGCCACGTCCTTCTTCACCTTGCCGTACACGTAGTCGAAGCCTTCGGGGGCGAGCGGCGAGCCGGTCGAAAGCATGATGCGCATGTGCGAGAGATCGTGCGTGCGCATCGGTTCCACCTCCACCTTCGCCGCGGCGTCGATGAACTTGGCCGAGGTGCCGAAATGCGTGATGCGCTCCTCGGCCGCGAAGTCGAAGAGGATGGCTCCGCGGCCGAGCAGCGGCGAGCCGTCGTAGAGCATCAGCGTCGCGCCCGCGGCGAGGCCGGAAACGAGCCAGTTCCACATCATCCAGCCGCAGGTGGTGAAGTAGAAGACGCGGTCGCCGCGCTTCACGTCGCAATGGAGCACGTGTTCCTTGAGGTGCATGAGCAGCACGCCGCCCGCCCCATGGACGATGCACTTGGGAACGCCCGTGGTGCCGCTCGAATAGAGGATGTAGAGGGGATGGTTGAACGGCATGCGGGCATAGCGGATCTCGCGCGCCGGGAAAGCCGCCACGAAATCGGCCAGCGATGCGGCGCGCGGCACGGGCTGGACATCGGGCCTTTCCGCCACGTACGGCACCACGACGACCTTCCTCACGCTGGGCAGCTGCTTCACGATCTCGGCGATGCGCGAAAGGGTCTCGATCACCTTGCCGTTGTAGTAGTAGCCGTCGCAGCAGAAAAGGACCTTCGGCTCGACCTGGCCGAAGCGGTCGAGCACGCCCTGCACGCCAAAGTCCGGCGAGCACGAGGTGTACGTGGCCCCCAGGCTCGCGGTCGCGAGCATGGCGATCACCGCCTCCGGCATGTTGGGAATGAACGCGGCGACGCGATCGCCCTCGCCCACGCCTTCGGCGGCGAGCGCCTGCTGCAGGCGCGAGACGGCCTCGCGCAGTCCGCGGTGGCTCATGCGGCGGCGCGCCTTGTCTTCTCCGCGGAAGACGAGCGCATCGGAATCCGGAGCCGCGCCGCGATCCCGCAGCAGGTTCTCGGCGAAGTTGAGCCTCGCATCGGGAAAGAAGCGCGCCCCGGGCATCCTGTCCTTGTCCGAGATGACGATCTCGCCGCGCGTCTCGGCGATCACGCCGCCGAAGTCCCACATCGCCGTCCAGAAGTCCCCGGGACGGTCGATCGACCACTGGTATAGCTGCGGGTAATCGGCGAGCGCCAGCCCATGGCGCTCGTTCACGAGCTTCATGAAGGCGGTGATGTTCGCCTGGGCTACCTGCTGCGGGGTGGGGGACCAGAGGGGTTTGTCGCTCATGGGGGCTAGTCCAGCGCTCCTTCGGAGGCCTTGATGTCGTGGTCGTGGGTGATTGCCGCCTCGAGGGCGGCCTCGAGCCCGCGAACCATGGTCGCGAGGGCAAGCGCCGGCATGGCAGGCTTGTCGAGCACCTGTTGCTCGGCGTACGGCACGTGGATGAAACCCGCGCGGCAGTCGAGGGCGCTCGCCGCGATGAAGTGCAGCACGCCGTACATGAGGTGGTTGCAGACGTAGGTGCCCGCGCTGTTCGAAACCATCGCCGGCACGCCTGCGCCGCGCATGGCGGCGACCATGGCCTTCACCGGCACGGTGGCGAAGTAGGCCGCAGGACCATGGGGCGCGATCGGCTCGTCGATCGGGCGCTCGCCACCGTTATCGGCGATCCGGGCGTCGTCCACGTTGATCGCGACCCGCTCCACCGACATGTGGGCTCGGCCGCCCGCCTGCCCGATGCTCACGACCACACGCGGCCGATGCTCGCGGATGGCGGCGGCGACCACCTCGATCGCGCGACGAAACTCGCAGGGCGCCTTGCACGCCACCACCCGCGCGCCCCCCAGCAGCTTGCCATCGAGCTGCCGGCAGATCTCCCAGGAGGGGTTGAGCGATTCGCCGCCGAAGGGATCGAAACCCGTGACCAGGATCACCTGCGTCGCCTTTGGCGGAAGCTTATCGGCGCGCGAATGGCCCGCTCGACGAGCGTCGAGGCGAAGGCAATCCGGAACCGGCGCGCCTTCTCGCGGGCGCCGCCGCGCGAGCGGCGTGGCCGCGGGCTGCGCCGGCGCCACCGCCGGTCGCGGCTTGCGTTGGTCGCGCTTGCGCCGCCGCAGCATTCGCGCCTAGCGGGCGGTCCAGCCGCCGTCCACGGAGATGGAGGTGCCGTTCACCTCGGCCGCGCCGTCGCTCGCGAGGAAAAGCGCCGTGGCTGCGATCTGCTCCACGGTGACGAATCGCTTCGTGGGTTGCGGCGCGAGGATGATCTCCTTCGCGGCCCGCTCCTCGGAGACGCCCGCCTCGCGCGCGCGGTCCTCGATCTGCTTCTGCACCAGCGGCGTATGCACGAACCCGGGGCAGATCGCATTGGCGCGGATGGCGGTCTCGGCCACTTCCAGCGCCACCGTCTTGGTGAAGCCCATCACGCCGTGCTTGGCCGCAACGTAGGCGCTCTTGTTGGGGGAGGCGATGAGCCCGTGGGCGGAGGCGATGTTGATGATGCGGCCCCAGTTGCGCTTCTTCATCCCGGGCAGCGCGGCCCGCGTGCCGTGGAACACCGAGCTCAGGTTGATGGCGATGACCCAGTCCCACTTGTCCAGCGGGAATTCGTCCACCGGAGCAACGTGCTGCACGCCCGCGTTGTTGACGAGGATGTCGATCGCGCCCAGCTCGCGCTCGGCGGCGGCGACGAGCTCGGCCACCTGGGCAGGCTTCGACATGTCGGCGCCGTGGTAGCGCGCCTTCACGCCGTGGGATTTCTCGAGGCCCGCGCGCAACGCCTCGATCTGCGCCGCATCGCCGAAGCCGTTCAGCATCACGTTGGCGCCTTCGCGCGCGAAGGCTTCGGCGATCGCGCGGCCGATGCCGCTCGTGGAACCCGTGACCAGCGCGGAGCGCCCTGCCAGCTGTTTTGCCATGTCGTCTATTCCTGTTCGTGACCGAAGGCCGGGGACCGTCCCCGGGCGGATGAACCCGAACCCGCCCCTGTGGACGCGGGTCGCAACATTTCCACGTGGAGGATGCCGTCCTCGTCGTAAGGCTCCGAGACGGTGCGGAAGCCGAACTCGCCGTAGAAGCGTTCGAGGTATTGCTGCGCGCCGATTCGCAGCGCCTGGCCGGGCCAGAGCCGCTCGGCCTGGCGCACGGCCTCGCGCATGAGCTGGCGCCCGTATCCCGCCCGCCGCGCCGCTCCTGCAGTGATCACTCGGCCGATGGAGGGCTCGGGAAACTTGATGCCGGGGGGGACGAGGCGGCAGTAGGCGACGAGGCGTTTGTCCAGAACCGGGGACAGTCCCGGTTTATCGGGCTCAGCTTCGCCCGGTAACTCCGGGACGGTCCCCATGAGATGCCAGCATTCGGGATCCACGCCGTCCACGTCCTGGAAGACGCAGTCCTGCTCGACGATGAAGACGCCGACGCGCGCCTGGTACATGTCATGGACCTCACGGGGAGTGAGGTCGTCGAAGCGGGCGAGGCGCCAGGTGATCATGGGAAGGCAGGAGTGGGCCCCGGGCCAGCGCTGCTGGAGCCGCGCCCGGGGAGACGATTATCGCCTACCGCCCGGCCGCCTCCGAAGCCTTGGCGACCTTGGCCAGGTGAAGCCAGGTCTCGACCACCGTATCGGGATTGAGCGACATCGACTCGATGCCCTCTTCCATCAGCCACTCGGCGAGGTCGGGGTAGTCGCTCGGGCCCTGGCCGCAGATGCCCACGTACTTGCCGTGCTTGCGGCACGCCGCGATCGCCAGGTGCAGCATGCGTTTCACCGCGGCGTCGCGCTCGTCGAAGGCCTCCATCACCAGCCCGGAGTCGCGGTCGAGCGCGAGCGTGAGCTGCGTCATGTCATTGGAGCCGATGGAGAAGCCGTCGAAGTGGCGCAGGAACTCGTCGGCGAGGATGGCGTTGGAGGGTATCTCGCACATCATCACGATGCGCAGGCCGTAGCGGCCGCGCTCGAGGCCGTTCTCCTTCATGATCTCCAGCACCTGCTCGCCTTCCTTGACGGTGCGCACGAACGGGATCATCAGCTCGACGTTGGTGAGCCCCATGGTGTCGCGCACCTTGCGCATCGCCTCGCATTCGAGGCGGAAGCTCTCGCGGAAGGATTGCGAGATGTAGCGCGAGGCGCCGCGGAATCCCAGCATGGGGTTTTCTTCCTGCGGCTCGTATTGAGCCCCGCCGATGAGGTTGCGGTACTCGTTGGACTTGAAGTCCGACATCCGCACGATCACCTTCTTCGGCCAGAAGGCGGCGGCGATGGTGGCCACGCCTTCGGCGATCTTCTCCACGTAGAAGCGCACCGGGTTTTCGTAGCCGCGCGCCTGCCGCGCCACCTGCGCCTTGAGCTCGGCCGGCAGGCGGTCGAACTCCAGGCAGGCCTTGGGATGCACGCCGATGGTGTTGGAGATGATGAATTCCAGCCGAGCGAGGCCCACGCCCTCGTTGGGAAGCTGGCAGAAGTCGAAGGCCAGCTGCGGGTTGCCCACGTTCATGGAGATCTTGACCGGAATCTCCGGCATCTTGTCGAGCTTCACCTCGACGGCCTCGAACTCCATCTTGCCGTCGTAGATGTAGCCCGTGTCGCCTTCCGCGCAGGACACCGTGACATCGCTGCCGTCCTTCAAGGCCTCGGTAGCGTTTTCACAGCCGACCACCGCGGGCACGCCGAGCTCGCGCGCGATGATCGCCGCATGGCATGTCCTACCCCCGCGATTGGTGACAATCGCCGAAGCGCGCTTCATCACCGGCTCCCAGTTGGGATCGGTCATGTCGGTCACGAGCACGTCGCCGTCCTTCACGCGCGCGATCTCGGAGACGTCCGTGACCACGCGCACCGTGCCCTGCCCGATCTTCGAGCCGATGGCACGGCCTTCGGCCAGCACCTTGCCGCGCTTGCCGATGCGATAGCGCGTGAGCGTGTCGCGCCGCTGCTCCTGGCTCTTCACGGTCTCGGGCCGCGCCTGCAGGATGTAGACCTTGCCGTCGCTGCCGTCCAAACCCCACTCGATGTCCATGGGACGGCCGTAGTGCTTCTCGATCGCCACCGCGTAGCGCGCGAGCTCCTCCACCTGCGCGTCCGTGAGCGAGAAGCGGTCGCGCTCCTTGGCATCCACCTCCACCTGCTTCACCGACTTGCCGGCCTGCGCCTGGCTGTCGAAGGTCATCTTGATGGCCTTCGTGCCCAGGCCGCGCCGCAGGATGGCGGGGTTGCCGTTCGCGAGGCAGACCTTGGAGACGTAGAACTCGTCGGGATTGACCGCGCCCTGCACCACCATCTCGCCCAGGCCATAGCTCGATGTGATGAACACGACGTCCCGGAACCCGGACTCGGTATCCATGGTGAACATCACACCCGCGGCGCCGAGGTCGCTGCGCACCATGCGTTGCACGCCGGCCGAGATCGAAACCTCGCCGTGCTTGAAGCCCTTGTGCACGCGGTAGGCGATCGCGCGGTCGTTGTAGAGCGAGGCGAAGACGCGGCGCACGGCATCGAGCACGTTTTCGATGCCACGGATGTTGAGATAGGTTTCCTGCTGGCCGGCGAAGGACGCATCCGGCAGGTCTTCGGCGGTGGCGGAGGAGCGGACCGCGAAGCTCGCCTTGTCATCGCCTGCCGAGATTCGCCGGTATTCGTCGCGCACCTGCTTTTCGAGCTCCGGTTGCAGCGGCGCGCGCTCGATCCACCCACGGATCTCGGCGCCGGCGCGGGCGAGCGCACCCATGTCGTTCACGTCGAGCTTCGAGAGCGCCGCGTCGATACGCCCCTTCAAGCCGCTGTGGCCGAGGAAATCGTCGAAAGCCGCCGCGGTCGTGGCGAACCCGCCGGGCACCCGCACGCCGCTCGCCGCAAGCTGGCTGATGAGTTCCCCCAGCGATGAGTTCTTGCCGCCGACCGTGGCGACGTCGTGCATGCGAAGGGATTCGAGCGGAAGGACGAGGCGAGGGGCCATGGCGGGATGGGGGGCGGACCGCTCGTTTCCGCTCGGGCCCTGCCCCGGTTCTAATCGTTTTCGGAGGGTTGCAATTATATAGAACGCTCCGTGACAATGTTGCGCTGCATCAAGCGCCCGATTCACCCTCCGGAAGAACCATATGTCCCATCGCAGGCGAGTCTTCTTCATCTCCGACCGCACCGGCCTCACCGTGGAGGCGCTCGGCTCGTCGCTGCTCACGCAATTCGCGGACTTCGACTTCCTGCGCCTCACGCTGCCGTTCATCGACACGATCCCCAAGGCCATCCAGGTCGTGGCGCAGGTGAACGAGGCGCATCGCGATTCCGGCCAGCGCCCGTTGGTCTTCAGCTCGATCGTCGACGAGGCCGTGCGCGCGGAGATCAACAAGTGCCACGCGCTGGTGCTGGACGTCTTCGAGCTCTTCATCGTGCCGCTGGAGAGCGAGCTGGGCTCCAAGTCTATGCACGCGGTCGGCAGGGCCCACAGCGCCGGCAACGTGAAGGACTACAACCACCGCATCGACGCCATCAACTACACGCTCGCCCACGACGACGGCGTGACGCACCGCGGGCTCGAGGAGGCCGACATCATCCTCGTGGGCGTCTCGCGCAGCGGCAAGACGCCCACCTGCCTCTACATGGCGATGCAGTTCGGCATCAAGGCCGCGAACTATCCGCTGATCCCTGAGGACCTGGAGGCGAACCGCCTGCCGCCGTCGCTCAAGCCGCTCAAGGGCAAGGTGTGGGGGTTGTCGATCACTGCGGAGCGGCTTTCGCAGATCCGCAGCGAACGCCGGCCGGACTCGAAATACGCGGCGCTGGACAACTGCCGCTTCGAGGTGGCGGCGGCGGAGAAGCTCATGCGGCAGGCGGAGATTCCGTACATCGACTCGACGACGAAGTCGATCGAGGAGATCGCGACGCACATGCTTCATGAAGCGCACCTCGTCCGGAGGGTTTATTAGGGCGCAAACACAGGGCAGGGCGATCTGTGTTTGCGCCGTGGTCCCGCAGGCAAACAGGAATGACCGCCGTCGGCTAAGATAGCCGCCGTAATCGAGGGCCCAGCCCCGACAAGGAACGTCTCCAGGAGAATCTCCATGAAAACCAACAAACGCGTCCTTCCCGCCCTCGTCTTCTCGCTCTTCGCCGCCTTCGGCGCGGGCGAAGCGCAGTCGGCCCAGTTCAGCAACGTCATCGTCTTCGGCGACAGCCTGTCCGACGCCGGCTACTACCGCGGCTTCCTGAGGAGCCTTGGCCTGCCGCAATCCGTGGTCGACGGCATGGGCCGCTTCACCACGAATCCGGGCCCGATCTGGGCGGAGCTCGTAGCGCAGTACTACGGGGTGACGCCGAATCCCTCCAACGTGAGCGGCGGCACCATCTACGCGCAAGGCGGCGCGCGCATCACGGCCACGCCCGGCGTGAGCACGCCCCCCGGCCAGGCGGAGCGGCCTATCGCCACACAGATCGGCGAGTACCTCACGGCTTCGGGCGGCACGGCCGATCCGAACGCGCTTTATGCCGTGTGGGGGGGCGCGAACGACGTCTTCTTCAACCTCGGGGCCTTCCAGGCGGGCGCCATCACCCAGGCGCAGCTGCAGGCCAACGTGCTGGGCGCGGCCGCCGCGGAGATCCAGCAGATCGCGCGCCTGCGCGCTGCGGGTGCCCGCTACATCATGGTGTTCGCGCTGCCGGACATCGGCGCCACTCCGGCCTTCGCCTCGGCGGGGGCCGCCACCGCGGGCGCGGTTTCCGCGCTTTCGGCGGGCTACAACACCACGCTCTTCACCGGGCTCGCGTCCGCGGGCATCCGCGTGATCCCGGTCGATGCGTTCTCGCTTTTCGCCGAGGTCCGCGCCAATCCCGCCTCGTTCGGCATCTCGAACATCAGCGGCATCGCATGCGGCGCGTTCCCGCCGATCACCACGGCGGCGACGGTCACCTCGCTCTTCTGCAACCCCGGCAACACCGTGCCCGGCGGAGCGAACAGCCATGCCTTCGCCGACGGCGTGCATCCGACCTCCGCGGCGCATCGCATCGTCTCCCAGCTGGCCCTGTCGATGATCGAAGGCCCCAGCCAGTACGGCCTGCTCGCCGAAGGCGCGCTGCGCTCGCGCCAGGCGCACATCCGCGCCATTGGCGACGGCGTGACCACCGCGCGGCATGGCGAGGTCGGCAGGTGGGCGGTCTTCGCCGGCGTCGACCGCTCGGAGTTCGACATCGAGCCGGGCACGGGCCTGGCAGGCCTGGATAGCCGCAGCCGCGCGGGCACCTTCGGCATCACCGGCCGCGCCTCCGAGGCGGTCACCGTGGGCCTCGCCTACGGCACCGCGCGCAACACCGGCACCTTCGGCATGAACGGCGGCGGCTACACGGCCAACGAGAAGGTCTGGTCGCTCTTCGCCTCGGCGAAATGGGGCGGCCTGTACGGCACCGGCGTGGTCTCCATCGCCGATCTCGAGTTCAACGACATCCACCGCCACGTGGCGATGGGCAACAGCATCCGCCGCGCCGGCGCCAACGGCGAGGGCTCGAACTCCTCGGCGCAGCTAACGCTCGGCTACGACTTCCCGCTCGGGCGCTTCACCGTCGGCCCGACGGTGTCGGTCACGACGCAGAACGTCGAGGTGAACGCGTTCGACGAATCCGGCGCCGGGGTCGCCAACCTGCGCATCCACCAGCAGAAGCGGCGCTCGGAAGTGTGGAGCGGCGGCGTGCGCGCCTCCTTCAACGCCGGCGCGTGGACTCCCTGGCTGCGCGTGACCGCCGACAAGGAGCGCCGCGACGACGAGCGGCTGGTGAGCGCGACGGCGCTGAGCATGGTCGCGATCGGCGCCAGCTACGATGTGCCCACGTACTCGCCGGACACGACCTTCTGGACCGCGGCGCTCGGCGTGAACGGCTGGATCACCGATCGCGTGGGCCTGAGCGTCTCGGCCTTCACCGTGCGCGGCCGCTCGGGCATCGACGAGAGCGGCGTCAACGCCATGGTAGGGATCCGCTTCTAGGGGACTGTTCCCGGAGTTTCGCGCATGCGAAAACCGGGACCGTCCCCGGTTTCATGAAGCGCGTCTTCTCGGCTTCCAACCTGCCGCAGGCGCAGCTGCTCGTGGACCACCTCGGCGGCCACGGCATTCGAGCGCGCATCCTCAACGCCAATGCGGCGAGCCTCGCAGGCGAGCTGCCCATCGATGCGTCGCTGCCGCAGGTATGGGTGGAAGACGCGGAGCAGGCTCCCCGCGCGCGCCAGCTGATCGACGACTACCTGCGCGTGCGCCCCCTGGGCCGGGCGCGGCACTGTGCGCACTGCGGCGAGGAGAACCCTTCGTCCTTCGAGACCTGCTGGGCCTGCGGCACGGAGCTGCCCCCGGGAGCCTAAGGCATGCAGCCTGCGGCGATAACGGCGGCTATCCTCGCGTTGAACTCGGGCGTATCGAAGAAGTCCTGGCGCAAGATTTCCAGGGGCAAGGCTCCGCTCGTGACGCGGTCTACCCAGAATTCGACACCGGCGAGCTCCCCGCCGCGGCGCAGGAAGGCGTAGTACATGTCGGTCACCAGCTGCGTCGGGGTTCGCTCGCGGCCCGCGTATTCCGGATTGAAGAGGAACAGTCGCGACATCTGGGCGACCTCCTCGTGCACGGCCCCGGGCCCCACGCACTGGGCGGTGCGCAGGCGCCCCACCCAGTAATGGAACGCGGCAGTGTCGGGAAGGCGGTTCAGCAATCCGCGGAACAGGTCCATGACCAGGTCGACTTCAGGCCTGGCAGGGTTTGCGCCGAGGACACGTTCGGAAAGGCCCCGGAACTCGGGCGAGAACATGAACGAGAAGAGCACCACCTCCCGCGGCATGCCCAACGCCATCTGCGACAACCAGTAGCCCTGTCCGAGCGTGTCGGGCAAGCGGTTGAAGAACGTGTTGTAGAGATCCTGGACATATTCGAGGTCGGTGCGCGCGTAACCCTGGTACTCCGGCGAGTTGAAGAAGTACCCGGCCATCACGAAGAAGGTCTCGCTCGCGTTGGCGCCGAGGCCGACCAGGCGCGAAGCTTCCGATCGCCAGAATTGGCCGCCTCCCGGCTCCGGCTCGCGCCGCAGGATGGCACGGTAGAAGTGGTCGACCAGGCTCACCATCGTGGTGCCCGAGAGATCGGCGGCAACGTCGGGAACGGCGCCGTCGTTCGCCACCCGCAGCGTGGCGCGGACCTCTACGTCCTCCGTGCCACTCGGCAGCGCGGGAAGAAAAGTCACGACGACCGAGCACGTGCCACCGGGCGGAACGGCAGCGCAATCGTGGCTTGCCGCGAATTGCGCATCCGAAACGCTCACGCCGGTGACCGCCAACGGGCTCATGCCGACGTTCTTCAGCGTGAGGGTACGAAAGGCGGAATCGCCCGGAAGAACGCGCCCGAACTCGACGGAACCCGGGTTGATCACCAACTGGTTCGAGGCAAGGCCGAAGCGAGCCTCCACGGATGCGGACGCGTGGGTCGAGAGCGTGCAGGTCGCGAAGCCCGAGCAGGCCCCCGCCCAACCGTGGAACGAAGAGCCGGGGGATGGCGTTGCTGCGAGGGACACCTCCACGACCGAGTGAAACGTGGCCGAGCAGGTCACCCCGCAGTCGATGCCGGCGGGAGAGGAAGAAACGGTGCCGGTGCCATTCCCCGTACGGGTGACCGTGAGGGTCGAGCTGGTCGTGGCATGCGTGAGGTAGGGTAGCGGCGCCGAAGTCGCGCGCGCGAAGACCAGGTCGCCCCCGTAATCCGCCTCGATCATGTGCGTTCCGGCAGCGAACCCGCCGTGGACGCAACTCGCCGTTCCGGAGGAAAGCGTCGCCTGGCAAAGGATCGTGCTGCCACGGCGGATGGACACGGTCCCCGTCGGAGTACCGTCGCCCACGCTCACCAGGAAGGTGACCGGCTGTCCCGGGAAGGCCGACGACGGCGAAGCCGCCAGCGTCACGGTGGTGCCGATGCCCGTGCGGGTGCGGCTGCGGAAGGTTGCGGAGACCCCACCGATCCTCAAGGTGGTCGAGGCCTCGGTATCGAGCGTCGCCGCCGACAAGTGGCGCACGCAAACGGCCTGGCCTGGCGAGATCGTTCCGGGGCCCGCGGTGAAATTGGCATCGCATCCGATCGAATACTCACCGCCGGTGACCGAGACCGCGGTCGGAAAGTCGTAGCGTTGCGGAGTGACGGGCGCCGAGGAAACCAGGGTCGAAGGCTGCGCTCCAGACACGGCTTCGAGCTCGAAAGCGTCGGGCACTCGATCTCCGAGCGCCACTGCGCGCACGCGGTGGTTGCCGGTATCCGCGATGAGGAGCGTGCCGCTATCGGCCATCAACGCGATGCCGGAAGGGCGATTGAGCGAAGCCTGGGCTGCCGGCCCTGCGTCGCCGGTGAAGGCGGGAGTTCCGTTGCCGGCGACGGTCGTGATCACGCCGCTGGAATCCACGCCCCGAATTCGATGGTTGCCCCGCTCTGCGATGAAAAGCATGCGCGCCGCCTCGTCATACGCGACCCCGACGGGTTCCTGCAGCTGCGCGGCCGTGGCAGGTCCGCCGTCTCCCGCGAAGCCCGGCACACCGGTGCCGGCAATGGTTCGGATGATTCCGCCCGGATCGACGTGGCGAACGCGATGGTTGGCGCTGTCGGCGATGTACAGGTTGCCGTGCGGATCGAGCGCGATGCCGCGCACGCTCAGCCCGGCGCCCGTGGCCGGCCCGCCGTCTCCGGAGTGGGCGGCCGTGCCGTTGCCGGCGACGGTGGAGATCGCGCCGCTGCGATCGACGCGACGAACCCGGTTGCTACCGCGTTCGGCGATGAAGAGGTTTTGCGCTTCATCGAAGGCGAGGCCCGAAGGAGAGTGGATTCCCGCCATGGTGGCGGGGCCGCCGTCACCTCCATGGCCCGCGATGCCGCTGCCAGCGATGGCCGCGAACGAGGGCCCAGCCACTACCCGGTGGCCGCCGGTATCGGCCACGTGCAGTGCAACCTCGGTGGCATCGGGCAGGGGTGCCACGCCGTAGGCGAGCGCCTCCGGTGCGCTCACCGACAGCGTGGCAATGGGCGAACCGCCAAATACGTTCACGGCGATGACCGCGTTCGCCTCGGCGTCGGCCACGGCGAAACTGCCTCCGCCGGTGGAAGCCACGGCAACCGGTTGCAGCAAAATGTCGCCTTCGCCACCTCCGAACACGGTGTCGATGACGCCTGCATTGACGCAGCGCACGCGATCGTTCCCTGTGTCGGCGATGCAAACGCCGCGCGCCGCGTCGACGGCGACCGCGATAGGGCTGGCCAGCGTGGCGGCGAGTGCCGGGCCGCCATCGCCGCCGAACCCGAAGCCCGCGGTACCCGCGAAACTGCGAATGGCGCCATCCGCATCCACGACCGCAACCGTATTGGCGGCGAAGGCGAGAACCACGTAGAGGTTTCCCGAGGCATCGCGCGCCAGGCCCGTGACCGGCCCGAGAGCCGCCTGCGTGGCCGGGATCGGCCCGGCGTGCACCGACGCGCTGCCACCACCGGCAACCGTAAAAATCGTCCCGGCGGCGTCCACGCGTCGCACGCGGTTGTTGGTTGCGTCGGCGATGTACATGCCACCGAGCCCGTCGGCAAGGACATCCCAGGGTTGCATCGCGGCCGAAGTCGCCACACCCCCATCGCCCAGCGGCTGGTCCTGCCCATTGCCGGCGACCGTTGTGAGCGCTCCCCCGGCCAGCTTGCGGACCCTGCGGTTGCCCGTGTCGGCGATGAGGAGTGCGCCGGCGTGGTCGAGGGACAAGCCTTGCGGCTCGTTGAGCTGGGCGGACTCGGCGCTCCCGTCGGAGTGTCCCGGGACACCGGTTCCTGCCAACGTCGTTATGACGCCGGCGGCGTCGATGCGGCGGACGCGATGGTTGCGGGAATCGGAGACGTACACGTTGCCCGCGCCGTCCACGGCGATGCCGCCGGGGGAGTGCAGCTGGGCCGCGGCGGCCAGGCCGCCGTCGCCGTGAAATCCGCTCGAGCCCGTGCCCGCAATCGTGCTCACGACTCCCTGGGGAGTGAGCTTGCGGATGCGGTGGTAGTCGCGCTCGGCAACGTACATGTTGCCGGCAGCGTCGAATGCGACGGCGTGCGGAGCGCCGAGGATGGCATCGAGGGGGCCGCTATCCGGACCGCGGCCCGCGACCGTGGAGATCGTGCCCACTGCCTGGGCGACAGCCAGAGATGCCCAACCTTGCAACGCCGCCAACAGCACCGAGCCCAGAAAGCGCCGGATTCGCATGGTTGCATCCTCCCAGGTGGACTTTATACCGCGGCGACCGGGCGCCGCCTCCATCAAACGTGGGAGGTCATGGCGAGCCAATGAAAAGGTAGACGCGTCCCTTGCCGTTCTTGGCGTCCGCCACTCCCAGGTACACGGGGCCGAGCGGCGTGTTGGCCGCCAAATAGCCGCCGATCGAGCGCTGCCATCCCGATAAGGTCGTCTCGGCGATCGGCTTGCTCATGCGGCCGGCCTCGGCGACGACGCCCGCGATCAGCGTGACGCCGTACAGCGGCGAAGCGAAGTTGAGGCGGTACTGGCCTTCGATGCGCCCGAAGGCATAGTCGCTGCCGCGCATCTGGTCGGTGGCGAATCCCGACAGGCGACGCGGACCGCCGAGGGTGAACGCATCGCCGACCGGCAGGACTCCCTTCACCGCCGTGCCACCTTCGAGGCCGCCCAGCACGACCCAGGGGCCGAGCGAGTAGGCCGCGCCCAGGCGCGCTTCGCTGCGCGAGTACTTGCCGCCGCCGCCGTCGATGCGCTGCGCGTCGAAGTGCGTCACGTCCAGCTTGATCCCGCGCGTGGGGAAGAAGGGCTGGTCGTAGGTGTCCACGGCAAGCGTCGCGATGGGCCCGCCAAGCCGCTCGGTCAGGTTGAAGAAGGAATCCGCCCCGGTGTCGAGCACGGCGCCGATGCGCCGCTCGGCCCAGCCGAAACGCGCCTGCCCATGCACGCCCAGGTTCACCCCGGCCTCGGCGCTCGCGATGTTGTGCTGGACGCGATAGACCGCCACGCGATCGCCGCCGAAGTAGAGCGGCGCCTTCTCGAGCGAAGTCGCGCCGTAGAAGCGCAGGAAGCTCGCGTGGCGCAGGTCGAGGGGTTGGTAGAACTCGGTATCCAGGCGCTGCGCGGTGCCGATCTGCGCACCGAGCAGCCATTCGCCGCCCAGCGTGTTCATCCAGGTGCTGCGGAAGAGCGCGCGAAAGTTGTACGAGGACTCGCTGCGGAAGTCCGACGCCACGTTCATGCCGAAGCGCAGGTAGTTGGGGCCCCACGGCTTCTCCACCGGAGTGATGCGAAGGACGGTGCGGTCGCGCTCGCGCGTCACGTTGTAGTCGAGCGAATGCAGGTCGCCCTGGTTGAACTCGCGCACCAGGTCCTGCGCCAGGCGCCGCGCATCGAGCGGCTGGCCCTCCTGCTGGCGGATGCCGCGGCGGATCGTGCCGGGGGTCACGAAGCGCGTGTCCTCGACGGCCACCTGGTCCACGATCGGGGGGGCGTGGGGCGTGGCGAGCCGCACGCGCTCCTGGAACGCGGCGTACTCGCGCGGCGCAAGCGACAGGCGCGCGAGCTCCGGCGCGGCGGCCAGCATGGCCTTGCGGCCGATCGATGCGGCGTCGATCTGGCGCGTGAATGCCGTGGAGGTGATGTCGCCCAGCTCGGGCCGGATGTAGATGTCGCCCGGCCGCAGCAATGCCAGCGACCGCGCCACGTTCTGCTCGGTGAGCAGGTTCACCACCTGGCCCAGCACGGTCGCCAGCCCCTTCACCTCGTCGGGCTTGTACAGCGGGGATCCCACGTTCACGACGATGAGGACGTCTGGGTTGCAGAGGTCGCGCGCCTCCTGCACCGGCAGGTTGTCGGTGAGGCCGCCATCGACGAGCTTGCGGCCTTCGCGGTGCACCGGCGCGATGAGCCCCGGCACCGACATGCTGGCGCGCATGGCGGAAGTGAGGTTGCCGCTGCGGATGGCTACCCGCTCGCCGGTGCCGATGTCGGTGGCGATCACCGCGAGCGGCATCGGCAGCTCCTCGATGGGGCGGTCGCCGAGGTCCGCGCGCACCAGCTGGTTGAAGAGCAGCTTGAGCTTCTCGCCCGCCACGGCGCCTTCGCGGAAGCGAAGGCCCTCGCGCGAGACGCCGAACTCGAGCGCCGAGTAGTAGCGGTCGTCGAGCTCCTTCCTGCGGATGTTGACCGCGTCGCGCCCGGCGGAATCGTCGAACATCGTGGTCCAGTCGGTGCGGGCCACGAGGTCGATGATGTCGGCCGGCGCCACGCCGGCGGCATAGGCCCCGCCTACCAGCGCGCCCATGCTGGTGCCGGCGATGCAATCGATCGGCACGCGCAGCTCCTCGAGCACCGACAACACGCCCAGGTGGGCGCCGCCACGAGCGCCGCCGCCGCCCAGGACGAGGCCTACCTTGGGATGGGGGGACTGGGCGAGCGACTGGAAGGCGAGGACGAGGAGAACCGCGGCGACGAGGAATGGGCGTGTCATACCTTCAGCGAGAACGGGGTGAAGCGGGTATCGACATCATAGTGGTCCACCTGTTCTGCCCGCTTGAGCCAGCCCACGATGGCGTACGTGACCGGCGTGAAGAGCACTTCCACCGAGACCTTGCCGACGAATTGCGCGAGCATCACCAGGGGCAGCTTGTCGTCGGGAATGATGCCGCTGCCGTAGAAGGCGAGCGGGTAGAAGAGGAGCGAATCCACCCCTTCGCCGAAGAGGGTCGAGCCGATGGTGCGGGTCCACAGGTGGCGGCCCTGCATCGCGACCTTCATCTTCGCGAGCACGAAGGAATTCACGAACTCGCCGCAGAAGTACGCGATCATCGAGGCGAGCGCGATGCGCCAGGCCTGGCCGAAGGCGACTTCGTACGCCGCCTGGTTTTGCCAGAAGGGCGCCGGCGGCAGCGCCACCACCACCCAGGCCATCACGGAGGCGAAGGCGAGCGCCCCGAAACCCGCCCAGATCACGCGCCGCGAGCGCGCATAGCCGTACACCTCGGTGAGGATGTCGCCGAAGACGTACGAGACCGGGAAGAAAAGCACGCCGGCGCCGAAGGTGAGCACGCCCACCAGCGGCAGGTCAACCTGCGCGATCTTGGCCGGCCCGATGAGGTTCGAGCACACCAGGATGACGACGAACGCCACCATGACGAACTCGAAGTACTTGAAGCTGCGTTCTGGAGTTTTCAAAGAGGTTTCTCCGACTCTGGGTATGGACCCTGGTTCGTGATTGCCCGGTCAGGGTCCGCCCCGGGCCTTGCCTTGTTGCCGCACCACCTCGAAAAGCGCGATGGAGGCAGCCACCGCCGCGTTCAGCGACTCGACCTTTCCCGGCATGGGAATGCGCGCGGCAACGCCGGCGGCTTGCCGCAGACGCGGCGAAATGCCCGCGCCTTCGCTGCCGACCGCGATGGCCACCGGACCGCGAAGGTCGATGTCGTAGAGCGAACGCGTGGCATCTCCGGACAATGCCACGACCTGTCCCTTGTAGCCTTGGGCGAATGCCGGCAGGTCCTGGTCCTCGGCGATGTTGAGCGAGAAGTGCGCGCCCATGCCGGCGCGAACGGTCTTGAGCGACCAGGCGAAGGCGCACCCCCTGGACAGCAGGGCGTGCGCCGCGCCTGCCGCCGCCGCGCTGCGCAGGAGCGTTCCGACGTTGCCCGGATCCTGCACATCCTCGACGAGCAGCACGAGCGGCGCATCGAAGGGCACCGGCCGGCCCGGCGGCGCGGCGGCCGCGGCCAATATGCCCGTGGCCGAATCGACGGTGGACAGGGTTTCGAAGAGCTTGTCGGAGACGATGGTGACCTTCGGCGCGGGCAGCCGAGCGACCAGCCGCGCCACCTCGTCGCGATCGAGCGCCGATTGCGACACCACGGCGGAATCGATCGCATGGCCGGCATCGACGAAGGCGCCCACGAGGTGCACCCCGTCGAGCACCGTGAGGCCGCGCTTGCGGCGCTCGGGCGCGCTCGCGGCCAGGCGCGCCATCGACCTGAACGCCGGATTCTCGCGCGAGGTGATCGCCTTCAAAACGGCAGGTCGCATTGCAGCAGCGCCACCACCGGCTCGAAGGTCCTGCGGTGGATGTCGCACGGACCCAGGGCCTTGAGCGCCGCGAGGTGCTCCGGGGTGCCGTACCCCTTGTGCAAGGCGAAGCCATAGCCGGGGTAGCGCTCTTCCATCGCCAGCATCTCGGCATCGCGCGCGACCTTGGCGAGGATCGAGGCCGCCGAGATTTCCGGCAAAAGCCGGTCGCCCCCCACGATGGCGCGGCACGGGTACTTCACGGGCGGGCGCCGGTTGCCGTCCACGCAGACTTCCGAAGGCGTGATGCCGAGCGCTTCCACCGCGCGCGTCATCGCGAGCATGGTCGCGCGCAGGATGTCGAGGCGGTCGATCTCGGCCACGGTGGCCGAGGCGATCGACCACGCGAGCGCGTTCCGCCGGATGAGCGCGCAGAGCGATTCGCGAACGGCGGCGGTGAGCTGCTTGGAATCGGCGAGCCCCTCTATCGGCCGTCGCGGGTCGAGCACGACGGCCGCGGCGAAGACGCTCCCGGCGAGCGGGCCGCGCCCGGCCTCGTCAACGCCGCACGTCAGCGCGGGGATCGGTGGCGTCGGCGGGGCGGTCATGGGCGCGAGCGTCCTTCAGGTAGGGCGACAGGGCGCGAACCAGCCGCTCGTCGTGCCCGCAAGCGAGCGAGCGGTGCATGCGCGCGAAACGCTCGCGCATGGCCTCCCGCGCCGCCTTGCTGTCGAGCAGGTTGCCCAGCGCCTGGGCGAGGTTGGCAGGGGTGGCGTGGTCCTGCAAGAGCTCGGGCACGATGAACTCGCCGGCGAGGATGTTGGGCAGCCCGAAGTATGGCAGCAGCGCCTTGCGCATCACGAGTCGGTAGGTGAGCGGCGCGAGCTTGTAGGTGATCACCATCGGGCAGCGGGCGAGCGCCGCCTCCAGCGTCGCCGTGCCGCTCGCGACGAGGGCGGCTTCGGCGGCGTGCAGGGCGAGGCGCGCATGGCCGAAAAGCACCTGGATCGGAAGCTCGCGGGCCTGCTTCGCATAAAGCCGCGACTCGAAATACTCGCGCGTCTCGCGCGTGGCGAGAGGCACGAAGAAACGGATCCCGGGGCGCGCGCGCGCGAGCTCGGCCGCGGTGTCGATGAAGAGGTCCGCATGCAGCTCGAGCTCGCTCATGCGGCTGCCGGGCAGCATCGCGACCGGCAGGGACGTGCCGCCCAGCCGCAGCTGCGTCCTCGAATCCGAGATGTCGGGTTCGAGGGGCATCGCATCGGCGAGCGGATGGCCCACGTAGTCCACGGCGATGCCGGCTTCGCGGTAGATCGCCTCCTCGAACGGGAACATGACCAGGATGCGATCGACCGAGCGCCCGATGCTCGCCACGCGCTCGGGCCGCCACGCCCACACCGAAGGGCTCACGTAGTGCACCGTGGGGATGCCCGCGGCCTTGAGCTTCGCCTCGAGCCCCAGGTTGAAGTCCGGCGCGTCGATTCCGATGAACAGGTCGGGCGGGTCGGCCAGCAGGCGCTGCGCGAGGCCACGGCGGATCCGCAGTATCGCGCGCAGGCTTCTCACGACCTCGACATATCCGCGCACCGCCAACGTCTCCATCGGGTAGAAGGAGCGCGCGCCCTGTGCCTGCATGCGCGGCCCGGCGATGCCCTCGAAGCGCAGGCCCGGCCAGCGTTCGTTCAGCGCGCGGATGAGCGAGGCCCCGAGCAGGTCGCCCGAGGCCTCCCCCGCGACGATGGCGATGCGGGTCATGCGCTCAGCGGATGATGCCGCGCGTGGAGCCGGCGAGGAAATCGACCAGCGGGCGCAGCTCCGCGGACGCGGCCGCCTGCCTCGCGATCTCCTCGCGCGCATCGGCGAGCGTGAGGCCGGACTTGTAGAGCGTCTTGTAGGCTCGCTTGAGCGCCGCGATCGCCTCGGGGTCGAAGCCGCGGCGCTTGAGCCCTTCGGCGTTGATGCCGTAGGGCGCGGTCGGGTTGCCGGCGATGGTCACGAAGGGCGGCACGTCCTGGGTGATCACGCTCGCGATGCCGGCCATGACGTGCGCTCCCACCTTCACGAACTGGTGCACGCCGACGAAGCCGCCCAGGATGGTCCAGTCGCCGACGCTCACGTGCCCCGCGAGCGTCGCGTGGTTGGCGAACACCGTGTTGTCGCCCACCTGGCAATCGTGCGCCACGTGGCAGCAGGCCATGAGCCAGTTGTCGTCGCCGATGCGGGTCACGCCGGCGTCCTGCACCGTGCCGCGGTTGAGCGAGCAGTATTCGCGGATCGTGTTGCGGTCGCCGATCTCGAGGCGCGTGGGCTCGCCCTTGTATTTCTTGTCCTGGTTCGCCTCGCCGATGGAGCAGAAGTGGAAGATGCGGTTGTCGCGGCCGATCCTCGTGTGGCCGGTGATCACGTTGTGGGCGCCGATGGTGGTGCCTTCGCCCACCTCCACGTCGCCATCGATGACGGTATAGGGGCCCACGGCCACGTTCGCCGCGAGCTTCGCCCTCGGGTCGATGATTGCTGTGGGATGGATGTGGCTCACTGACTAAACCATTTCACGCCGTGTGCGCGAGCCGATGAACAAATGTGCGGTCTTCGGCGCACAAGACATGCCCTCGCCATGGGCACGAACACCCATTTTGATCGGCGTGGCATCGGCGGGCATCGGCGTGAAAAGCGACCGCCCGCATCACTCACTTCAGCTCGCGCAGCGCGCAAAGGAGCTCCGCCTCGGCGGCCACTTCGACACCGACCTTTGCCACCGCCTTGAACTTGGCCATTCCCCGCCGTGACTGCCCCGCCTCCACCTCGAAGATCACCTGGTCGCCGGGCGTGACGGGCCGCTTGAAGCGCGCGCCGTCGATGCCCACGAAGTAGTACACCCACTTGCCGTCGTTCTTGTGCCCGAGGCTCTTCAGCGAAAGCACCGCCGCGGCCTGCGCCATCGCCTCGACGATCAGCACGCCGGGCATGACCGAGACATGGGGGAAGTGGCCGGGGAAGAACGGCTCGTTGATGGTCACGTTCTTCAGCGCCACGATGCGCTTGTCCTTCTCGAAGGAGACCACCCGGTCGATCAGCAGGAACGGGTAGCGGTGCGGCAGGTACTCCTTGATCTCCTCGATCGTCATCTCGCTCACGGTTTCCCCTCGCGTTTCTTCCTGGCGCCCAGGTGCTTCAGGTGCGCCACGTTGCGCAGCCACTCGGCATGCGGCATGACCGGCATCCCGGAAGTGTAGGTCCCCGGCCGGGTGATGGACTTGGTGACGAAGGTGAAACCCGAGATGACCGCGCGGTCGCAGATCTCGATGTGGCCCACGATGCCTACCGCGCCCCCGATCATGCAGTCGCGGCCGATGGTCGTGCTGCCGGAGATCCCGGTGCAGCCGGCGACCACGGTGTGCGCCCCGATCACCACGTTGTGACCGACCTGGATCTGGTTGTCGAGCTTCACGCCGTCGCCGATCACGGTGTCGTCGAGGGCGCCGCGGTCGATGGTCGTGTTGGCGCCGACCTCGACGTCGTCGCCGATGCGCACCGCGCCCACTTGCGGGATCTTCACCCACGCCTCCCCATCACGGGCCATGCCGAAGCCGTCGGCGCCGATCACCACGCCCGAATGCAGGATGCCGCGCGCGCCGATGCTGCAGCCATCGTAGACCGCCACCCGCGGGTGAAGCCGGGTGCCCTGGCCGATGCGCACGTCGCGGCCGATGACGCAATGCGCGCCGATGCGAGCCCCTGCGGCGATCGAGGAACCCGCGCCGACCACCACGAAGGCGCCCACCTCGGCGGCGTTGTCGATCGTGGCCGACGGGTCGACCTGCGCGGTGGCATGAATGCCGGCGACGGCCGGCGGCTCGGGATGGAATAGCGCCACGGTCCGCGCATAGTAGGCGTAGGGGTTGGGCGTCACGATGCGGGGGCCGCCGGACGCATCCCGATCGGCGGAGCCCAGGATCAGCGCACCGGCGCGGGTGCTCGCGAGCCGGCCGCGATATCGCGGGTTGGCGAGGAAGGCGATCTCTGAAGGGCCGGCGGAATCGAGGGTCGCCACGCCGGTGAGCGGCGTATCGGCATTGCCGAGCGCCTCGCCGCCCAGGCGCGCCACGATGTCACGGAGGGTCAGCGTGGTCGGGCCCAAGGCTCGGCCTTACTGGGCGGCGAGCGCCCGGATGACCCTGTCGGTGATGTCGATGCGCGAGCTCGCGAAGACCGCCTCCTGGATGATGAGGTCGAACTTCTCCTGCTCGGCGATCTGGTTGATGACGCGCGTGGCGAGGTCCTGCACGCGCGCGAGCTCGGCGTTGCGGCGCAGATTGAGGTCCTCGCGGATCTCGCGCTGCAGCCGCTGGAAGTTGCGGCTGATGTCGGCGAGCTGGCGCTCCTTGTCGCGGCGCACCGAGTCGCTCATGGTCACGCTCTCGCGCTCGAGCTCCGATTGCAGGTCGCGCCCCTGCTTCTCGACCCGGGCGAGCTCGGCATTGCGGGCGGAGAACTCGCGCTCGAGCGCCTGCTGCGCGCGCTTGGCCGGTGCCGCCTCGCGGAACACGCGCTCGGTGTTCACGAAGCCGATCTTCATCTCCGCGGCGAAGGACGGCAGCGAAAGGGCGAGCACGGCGGCGAGGAGCAGCCTAGACGTCATCCCTCGTCCCCCGTTGCATCATCCCTCGTCCCTGCCTCATTCCCGCTTCTAGAAAATCTTGCCCAGCTGGAACTGGAAGCGCTCGATGCTATCCCCGGGCTTGCGCTTGAGCGGGTAGCCCAGCGAGAAGCGTAGCGGCCCCACGGGGGAATCCCAGCTCACCGACAAGCCGGTGGACACGCGCAGGTCGCCCATGTCGAGCTTCTGCCCCGTGCCCCACACGTTGCCTGCGTCGAGGAAGATGCCAAGGCGGACGTTCTTCTCCTTGTATCCCGGCAGCGGGAAAAGCGCCTCGGCGTTGGCCACGAAGCGCCGGTCGCCGCCGATCACGTCGTCGTTCAGGTCGCGCGGGCCCAGGGTGGCGGTCTCGAAGGCGCGCACCGAGCCCACGCCGCCCGCGTAGAAGTTCTTGAAGAACGGCAGCGGCTTGCCCTTGTAGCCGTCGGCGTAGCCCAGCTCGCCGTTCAGCATGAACGTGAGCCACGAGAAGCGCTCGGGCGTGAAGAAGTACTGGCTCTGGTAGGTCGCGCGGTAATAAGTGAGGTCACCGCCGGGCAGCCCCACCTCGAAGCCGATCTCGTTCAGCCAGCCGCGCGTGGGCCACGTGAGGCTGTCGCGCGTGTCGCGGGCAAAGGAGACGTTGGTGCGGAAGGTGTCGGTGGTCTCGCCGAACGCGTTCACGAAGTCCACGTAGCGAGGCGGCGAGAGCGGATCGATCGTGAGGCGCGTGCGCTCGCCGGTGAAGCCGATGTTGACCGTGTCGTACTCGGTCACCGGAATGCCGAAGCGCACGCCAGCGCCCTGGGTGTAGGTGCGGTACTCCGCGATGTCGAGCTCGGCCGTGTCCACGTCGCGGCGGAAGAGGTCGAAGCCGCGCGAGATGCCGTCGGTCGTCCAGTACGGGTTCAGGTAGCTGAACGAATAGATCTTGTTGATGCTGCCGCTGTTCACCTGCACGGCCATGAGGTTGCCGGTGCCGAGGAAATTGGCCTGCGACACCGAGGCCTGGATCATGAGCCGCTCCGCCGCCGAGTAGCCCAGGCCGAAGTTGAGCGTGCCGGTGTTGCGCTCGTTCACGGTCACGTTCACGTCCACCTGGTCCGAGGTGCCCGG